>Ga0137410_10000034_pt1 | contig 92717 bp, 84 predicted proteins | sample CZODoug1_16funga_FD_108878 | JGI IMG/M metagenome (GOLD analysis project Ga0137410, IMG submission 108878) | Vadose zone soil fungal communities from Angelo Coast Range Reserve, California, USA - CZODoug1_16fungal (Illumina Assembly) | ecosystem: Environmental > Terrestrial > Soil > Vadose zone... | reverse complement strand
TGTTGCCGAAGAACAAGGCGCCGCTCGCGATGACGCTCAAGTTGAACGGCTACTCGACCGCGCAGTTCGGCAAGTGCCACGAAGTGCCGGTCTGGGAGACGAGCCCGATGGGGCCGTTCGACCAATGGCCCACCGGGGGCGGCGGCTTCGAGTACTTCTACGGCTTCATCGGCGGCGAGACCAACCAGTGGTATCCCGCCATCTACGAAGGCACCGTGCCGATGGAGCAGACCAAAGGTCCCGAGCAGGGCTACCACTTCACCGACGACATGACGACCAAGGCGATCGGCTGGGTGCGCCAGCAGAAGGCGCTGATGCCGGACAAGCCGTTCTTCGTCTACTTCGCGCCGGGCGCGACGCACGCGCCGCATCACGTGCCGAAGCAGTGGATCGACAAGTACAAGGGCAAGTTCGACAAGGGCTGGGACAAGGTCCGCGAGGAAACCTTCGCGCGCCAGAAGAAGCTCGGCGTGATTCCCGAGAACGCCGTGCTCACGCAGCGGCCCGAGGAGATCCTCGCCTACGACGACATGCCCGAGGAGATGAAGCCGATCCTCGCGCGCGAGATGGAAATCTACGCCGCGTTCCTCGAGCACACCGATCATCACATCGGCCGGTTGCTCGATACCCTCACCGAGCTCGACATCGAGGACGACACACTCATCTATTATATTTTCGGCGACAACGGCGCCTCCGCCGAGGGCACGCCCAACGGCTGCTTCAACGAGGTCGCGGTGCTCAATGGGCTCAGCAAGCTCGAGACGCCGCAGTTCCTCAAGAGCAAGATCGACGACTTCGGCGGCCCCGAGGCTTACAACCACTACGCGGTGGGCTGGGCGCACGCGATGAACACGCCGTACCAGTGGACCAAGCAGGTCGCGTCGCACTTCGGCGGCACGCGCAACGGCACGATCGTGCAGTGGCCGAGAGGGATCAAGACGAAGGGCGGGATGCGCTCGCAGTTCTGCCACGTGATCGACATCGCGCCCACGATCCTCGAAGCCGCCGGAATTCCCGCGCCGACGATCGTTAACAGCGTGGAGCAGGCGCCGTTCGAGGGCGCGAGCATGCTCTACATGTTCGACGACGCCAAAGCCGCGGAGCGCCGCGAGACGCAATACTTCGAGATGTTCTGCAACCGCGGGATCTATCACAAGGGCTGGACCGCGGTCACGCGCCACGGCGTGCCGTGGCTCGGGTCGTACAAGCGCGCCTTCGACGACGACGTGTGGGAGCTCTACGACACCAACGCCGACTGGACGCAGTCGAAGGATCTCGCCAAAGAAAATCCGAAGAAGCTCGCCGAGCTGCAGCGGCTATTCCTCATCGAGGCCACGAAGTACAGCGTGCTGCCGCTCGACGACCGCACCTTCGAGCGGTTCAACGCGGAGCTCGCGGGACGCCCGCAGCTGATCAAAGGCAATTCTCAGATCTTGTTCCACGGCATGTCGCGTCTGTCGGAGAACTCGCTCGTCGTCACGCACAACAAGTCGTACTCGCTCACGGCCGAGATCGACGTGCCGAAGACGGGCGCCAACGGCGCGATCGTCGCGCTCGGCGGCAGCGTCGGCGGCTGGAGCCTGTACGCGCAGAACGGCAAGCTCAAGCACTGCTACAACTTCTTCGGCATCGAGAAGTACTTCGCCGAGGGCACGAAGCCGATCCCGGAAGGCAAGCATCAAGTGCGCATGGAGTTCAAGTACGACGGCGACGGTCTCGGCAAGGGTGGCACGGTGTCGCTGTTCGTGGACGGAGCGAAGGACGGCGAGGGCCGCGTCGACATGACCGTGCCGATGCTGTTCTCCGCCGACGAGACCTGCGACGTGGGCAAGGAGACGGGCTCGCCCGTCACGCCCGACTACGGAGCGTCGGACAACGAGTTCACGGGCGCGGTCAACTGGGTGCAGATCGACCTCGAGAAGGACGACCACGACCATCTGATCACGCCGGAGGAGCGCTTCCGAGTGGCGATGGCGCGCCAGTAGTCGCGCGGCTCGGCGCGTTCGAGCTACATCACCTCGAGGTTCGCGTAGGCGACGACCAGCCACTTCGTGCCGGTGCCCTCGAAGTTGACCTCGACCTGCGTGTGCGCCCCGCTGCCGGAGCTCCGCAGCACGATGCCTTCGCCGAACTTGCCGTGCCGCACGCGTTGGCCGAGCTTGAGCCCGCCGGCGATCGCCGTGGAGAGGCTCTCGGTGCGCCGGTACAGCGGTCGCGACACGACCATCGCGGGCCGCACTTCTTCGACGAGCTCGACCGGGATCTCGCGCAGGAACCGCGACGGGATCGAGTACTTCTGCTCGCCGTGCAGCCGCCGCTGCTCGGCGTGGGTGAGGTACAGCTCGTTGCGCGCGCGCGTGATGCCGACGTAGCACAGCCGCCGCTCCTCCTCGAGCCCCGCGGCATCGTTGAGCGAGCGCTGGTGCGGGAACAGGCCGTCCTCCAAGCCGCATAAGAAAAGGAGCGAGAACTCGAGCCCCTTCGCCGAGTGCAGCGTCATGAGCTGAACCGAGTCCTGATACGCCTCGGCCTGCCCGTCGCCCGACTCGAGCACGGCGAACGAGAGGAACTCGGCGAGCGGCGGCAGCTCCGACGACTCGTCGGTGAACACCTCGCGCGCGGCAGTCACGAGCTCCTCCAAGTTCTCGACCCGCGCCTCGCCGCCCGTGTCCGGGTTCTTGCCGTAGTGCGCGACGAGGCCGCTCTTCTCGGTGACGCGCTGCACCTGCTCGTGCAGCGCGAGATTGCGCGTGTCCTTGTCGAGCTGCTCGACGAGGTTCAGGAAGCCCCAGAGCGACTCGGCCGCGCGCTTCGTCAGCCGGTCTTCGGCGACCACGGCCGCGGCCGCGCGCCACAGGCTGGTGCCGGCCGCGCGCGCCTGCTCGCGCACGAGCTCCACGGTGCGCGCGCCGATGCCGCGCGGCGGCGTGTTGACCACGCGCTCGAACGACGGGTCGTCGTCGCGGTTGGCGAGCAAGCGCAAATACGCGAGGGCGTCTTTGATCTCCTGGCGCTCGAAGAACCGCTGGCCGCCGTAGACGCGGTACGGAATACCGGCCGCGAGCAGCCCCTCTTCGAAGACGCGGGACTGGGCGTTCGAGCGATACAGCACGGCGATCTCGCTGCGCCGGTTGCCCTGCGCGACGTAGTCCTGGATCCGGTTGATCACGAACTCGGCCTCGTCGCGCTCGTTGAACGCGGCGTAGAGCTTGATCGGCGCGCCGGCGGAGCCGTCGGTCCAGAGCGTCTTGCCCAGGCGCGAGGGGTTGTTCGCGATCACGGCGTTCGCGGCGTTCAGGATCGTCGCGGTGGACCGGTAGTTTTGCTCGAGGCGCACGAGCTGCGTGCCGGGGAAGTCCTGCTGAAAGCGTTGCAAGTTTTCGACGCGCGCGCCGCGCCAGCGGTAGATCGACTGATCGTCGTCACCGACGACGAACGGGATGCCGGTGGGGCCCGCGAGCAGCTTGAGCCAGCGGTACTGGATCGCGTTCGTGTCCTGGAACTCGTCGACGAGCACGTGCTTGAAGCGCGCCCGGTACTGGCGCAGCAAGTCCTCGTTGTCGCGCAGGAGCTCGAGCGAGCGGAGTAGCAGCTCACCGAAGTCGACCAGATTCGCCGCGGCGCAGGCTTTCTGATAGGCCGCGTAGAGATCGATCATCTGCCGCCGGCCGGCGTTGCCGTCGTCGCGCAGGTCGTTGGGCCGCAAGCCCTCGTCCTTCTGCGCGTTGATGAACCACCCGAGCTCCTTCGGCACCCAGATGTTCTCGTCGAGCTCCATGTTCCTGAGCATCCGGCGGATCAGGCGCACCTGGTCGTCGGTGTCCATGATTTGGAAATCGGGGCTCAAGCCCGCGGCCGCGGCGTGGATCCGCAGCATTCGGTGCGCGAGGCCGTGGAACGTGCCGATCCAGAGGTTGCGCGTCGGGAAGCCGAGCAGCCGCTCGATGCGCTCGCGCATCTCGGCCGCGGCCTTGTTCGTGAAGGTCACCGCGAGCACGTGCTGCGCGGCGACGCCGTTCACGCGGATCACCCACGCGATCCGGTGCACGAGCACCCGCGTCTTGCCGCTGCCCGCGCCTGCGAGCACGAGCGTCGGGCGGTCGTCCGCGGTGACGGCGGCGCGCTGCGCCTCGTTCAGAGGGTCGATGATGTCGGTAACGTCCATGAGCCTCGGGCGCCGGAAAAAACCGGCCGGCGCCTAGCGCCTATTATTCGGGGCGGCGGCCCTGAATGTAATGGTCGGCGAGCAGCGCACTCGCAAATCGGGCCGTAACGGTCCAAGCTGGCGGTCGGCGACACCGTGTGAGGATCTATGCCCCGACCCAAGACACCCAACTACAAGCAAGACAAGAAACGCCGCGAGGACGCTCAGAAGAAAAGGAACGCCGAAGAGCAGGAGCGCCAAGCCGCCCGCAAGAGAGTCGTGCCTCCGGATTCCGGCGCACAGTAAGCGCCGCGGGCGCGCACCCGCGCGCACCAGACCGGCGCGAGCAACGTCGCGACGCTCAACGCGCGCGGGGTGGCCGGGTGGCGCTTACTTTGGGACCGCCAGGGATGCTGATTTCGAGCTTCTGCCCGCACACCCAAGCCTTGCGCAGCTGGTTGTAGACCTCCTTCGGCATCCCCTCCGGCAGGTCGACCGTGGAGTACTCGTCGAAGATCTCGATGCGGCCGATGTGCGCGGAGTCGATGCCGGCCTCGTTCGCGATCGCCCCGACGATATTACCCGGCTGCACGCCGTGCGCGTGCCCCACCTCGAGCCGATACCGCACTTGACCACTGGCCGGCGCGCCGGACCGCGCGCGCTCCTTGCCCGGCGGCTTGGCTGCGCGCGCCGCACTCTTGCCGCGCGGCGCGTCGTCCCGCGCTTGCTCGTGGCGCGGCCTGTCGTGCGGCGGCTTGTCGTGCCGCGGCTTGTCGCGCCGCACCGTGTCGGGCGGCGGCTGCAGCGGCCGGTCCTTCTGCGCGAGATACGCGAGCGCGGCGGCGATCTCGCGCGGCGACTTCGCGTGCTCACGCTCGTAGCTGTCGACGAGCGCCGTGAAAAATCCCAGGTCCTGCGCACCGAGCACGTCGGTGATCGTCTGCTTGAACTGCAGCGCGCGGCGGTCGACGACGTCCGCGCGCGTCGGTAAATCCATCGGCCGTACCTGCTGGCGCGTCGCGCGCTCGATCGCAGCCAGCATGCGCAGCTCGCGCGGCATCACGAATAGGATCGCGTTGCCCTTGCGTCCCGCCCGGCCCGTTCGGCCGATGCGATGAATGTAGCCTTCCACGTCGTGAGGCACGTCGTAGTTGACCACGTGCGTAATGCGTTCGACGTCCAAGCCGCGCGCGGCGACGTCCGTGGCCACGACGATGTCGAGCTTGCCGCTCTTCAACCGCTCGATCGTGCGCTCCCGGAGCTGCTGCGTCATCTCACCGCTCAACGCCGCGCTCGCGAGACCGCGAGCCTCGAGCTTCTCGGCGAGCTCGGTGGTGGCCATGCGCGTGCGGACGAAGATCAACATCGCGTCGAAGTCCTCGACCTCGATGATCCGCGTCAGGGCCTCGAGCTTGTCGAAGCCGCGCACCTCCACGAAGCGCTGGTCGACGGACGTCACCGTCGCCGTCTTGTCCTTGATCTTCACCTCGACGGGCTCGTGCAAGTGGTGGTGCACGATCTTGCGAATGCGATCCGGCAAGGTCGCGGAGAAGAGCGCCACCTGCTTGTCCTCGGGCATGTGCTCGAGGATTTCCTCGACGTCGTCAATGAAGCCCATGCGCAGCATCTCGTCGGCCTCGTCGAGCACCACGGCCCGCAGCCGGTCGAGCTTCAGCGTCTTGCGACGCAGGTGATCCTGGATGCGCCCCGGGGTGCCGACCACCGCGTGCACGCCGCGGCGCAGCTGCTTCAACTGGAAGTCCATGCCCTGGCCGCCGTAGACCGGCAGCACGTGGAAGCCCTTGAGATGGCGCGCGTAGGTCTGCATCGCCTCGGCCACCTGGATCGCGAGCTCGCGCGTCGGCGTGAGCACGAGCAGTTGCGGCTGCGCGAGCTTGAGATCCAGCCGCGAGAGCAGCGGCAGCGCGAACGCGGCCGTCTTGCCGGTGCCGGTTTGCGCTTGGCCCAGCACGTCCTTGCCTTCGAGCAGCGGCGGAATCGCCGCGAGCTGAATCGGCGACGGCCTTTCGTAGCCCACGTCGCGAACCGCCGCGAGGATCGGGGCGGCGAGGCCGAGATCGTCGAAGCCTTTTTGGTGGAAGGCTGGGGGGGTTGCGGGTTCGGTCGGCTTGGTCATGGGTCGGCCATCGATGCGGGCGGCGATCATCTACGAAGGAGGCCGGCCGCGCAACGAGAGCATGCGCGCGGGGGGAGCGCCAGCCGACGAAGGTCCAATACGGCTCGCTATTCGGGCCAGACGGCCGGAACGTAGTGGTCGACGAGCAGGAAGGTGAAGAGCGCCATCAGGTAGCCGATGGAATAGCCGAACGTGGGCATGGCCCAGGTCGTCCCCGCCGTGAGCTTGAGCCGGAGCGCGTAGTAGAGGAACCCGCCGCCGAGCAGCACGGCGCCGAAGAGATACAGCGGCCCGCTCATGCCGGTGAGGTACGGCAGCAGGGTCACGAGCAGCAGCAGGATCGTGTAGTAAACGACGAACGACTTAGTGACGGCCTCGCCGTGCGTGACCGGCAGCATCGGGATCTCCGCGCGCTCGTAGTCGGCTTTGCGCGCGACGGCGAGCGCCCAGAAATGCGGGGGCGTCCACGTGAAGATGATCAGGAACAGCAGCAGCGCGTGCGGGTCGGCGTGCCCCGTGACGGCCGTCCAGCCGAGCACCGGGGGCGCGGCCCCCGCCGCACCGCCGATCACGATGTTCTGCGGCGTCGCGCGCTTCAAGTACACCGTGTAGATCACGGCGTAGCCGATCAGCGAGACGAACGTGAGCACGGCGGTGAGCGCGTTCACGAGCAGCGCGAGGATCCCGAGCCCCGCGAGCGCCAGCCCGAGCGCGAACGCAAGCGCGTCCTTCTCCTGCAGGCGGCCCGTCGGCAGCGGGCGGTTGCGCGTGCGCGCCATCTGCGCGTCGAGGCGCTGGTCGAGGATGTGGTTGACGGCGGCGCCCGCGGCCGCCGCGAGACCGATACCCAAGCTGCCGAAGATCAGCGCGTCGAGCGGCACCATCCCGGGCGTCGCCAGGAACATGCCCACGATCGCGGTGAACACCAGCAGCTGCACGACCCTGGGCTTCGTGAGCGTGTAGTAGTCGCGCCAGCGCGCGATCGCCGGTGGGCTAGGTGTCGCTAATTCTTTGGTTAGCATTGATCACGGTGAGTAGCAGTAACGCCGCGACGCCGTTGTGCGCGACCGCGACGTACAGCGGAAAGCCGAACACCACGATACTAACACCGAGCGTCAGCTGGCAGACCAAAGCCGCCAGCACCGCGAGGCCGTCGGGCCGCGTGGCGGGCGCAAACGCGAGCCGCGCGCCGAGCAGCGCGATCAGGAGCCCGGCGAGCAGCGCGCCGAGCCGGTGCGTGAAGTGGATCGCCACGCGCGCCGGGTGGTCGAGCACCCCGCCCTCGTAGTCGATGCCGAGTCCCCGCCAGAGCACGAAGCCGTCCTTGAAGTCGGCGAGCGGCGGCCACCACTTGGTCTGGCAGGTGGGGAAGTCCGGGCACGCGACCGCGGCGTAGTTCGAGCTCGTCCAGCCGCCGAGGAAGATCTGGAGCACGAGCGCGGCGGCGGCGCCGATCGCGAGCGCGCGCAGCGCCGGCGTGGGCGCCGGAAACTTCGCGCTGCGCCAGCGCGCGAGCGACGAGAGCACCGCCAGCGTCGCGAGACCGCCGAAGAGATGGCCGACGACGATCAACGGCTTCAAGAGCAGCGTCACCGTCCACATGCCGAGCAGCGCTTGGAACACGATGAGCGCAACCAGGCCGAGCGGGCGTCGCGTCGGCTGCTCGGGGTCCCTGCGGTTGAGCCACGCGATTGCTGCGAGCGCCACGCACACGATGCCGAGCGTGCCGGCGAGGTAGCGGTGGATCATCTCGCGCCACGCCTTGCCCGCCTCGAGCGGGCGCTGCGCGATGAGGTCCTGCGCGGCGTTCGCGTGATCGGGCACGATGAGTCGACCGTAGCAACCCGGCCAGTCCGGACAACCCAAGCCCGCGTTGGACAACCGGGTGTACGCGCCGAGCATCACCACGAGCAACGCGAGCACCGTGCCGAAGCGTGCGAGGCGCAGGAACATCAAACCCATCAATTCGATCCCGCGAGCAACCTTTTGAGGTCGCGTAATAGTTCTTTCTGCTCGACCTCGGGCGGGTAGCTCGCGACGAGATTCCCGCGCGGGTCGGCGACGTAGACGCGCCCTTCTGCCAAGTCTTCTGCGTCGAGCGCGCGAGCGACGCTCGCGCCCGGCGCCTCGTCCAAGCGGCGCGTCAGGAGCGGCGGGCCGTCGGGCCTATTGTTATCTCGGCGAGGCGGCGCCTCGCCGGTGTGAAGATAGACCCTTTGCAGGCGGTCGATGTCTCGGCCCAAGGCCAGGTGCACCTGGCTCAACCGGTCGAGGTCGCGAACGCACTGCGGCTCGCAGGGGGTCATTTTTGCATAGATGAGGGACCACCGGTACGGGCCGCCTGCGGAGTCGGCGAGCCAACCTACCGGAGTGACGACCGGCGGCTCGAGCAGCACGCGGGAACCGGGCAACGGCGGCAAGATCCACGGGCCGTAGAAGACCAGCAACGCGAGCGCAAACGGGCCGAGACAGACCGCACCGACCAGCCACGGGACAGCCGACTTATGTCTCATGACTGACGCCACCTCGCCCGACGGAAAACCGAGAGCGGCGAGTTTACAAGGTCGGCGCGGCGCGCTTCTGAAGGGCGGCCTCGAGCGCCTTGAGGGTTTCGCTGTTCGGCGCCACCGCAAGACCTTGCTGCACGGTCTCTAGCGCCTCATCGAGGCGCTGCGCGCCGACTTGCGCTTGGGCGAGCATCAAGTAGAGGTCGGGCGAGGCGAGCTGCGGCGGCACGTCCTCCACGAAGTCCGCCAGCTCGTCGAGACCGCCCGCTTGCACGTGCACTAGCGCGGCCATCAACGCCCCTTGGGGGTTCGACCTGCGTGGGTCCTCGAGCAGCGCCAGCGCGCGATCGAGGCGCACCTGGTCGCCGAAGCGAAAGCTCACCAGCGCCTGCAACGACACGATGTCCACGGACGGCGCCGCGCCGCCGTACCGATCGAGAAACGCCAGCGCTTCGTCGCCGAGCTTTTGGTCGACCAACAGAGTCACGTACAGAGACACGTAGGCGTCGTCGTGCAAGCCGGTCGCAAAGCCGGCGCGATAGTCCGCCAAAGCTGCGTCGACGTTGGCGCGCGACTGCTCGATCTGCGCTCGCCACAGGTACAGCGGGGGATGCGCGGCGATTCCGCCCGGATAGCGCTCGATCTCGGCTAGAGCTGCGTCGTAGTGGCGCGCATCCATGTTCGCGACGATGATGTTCTGCCGCCGGTCGAGGCTGTCGTCGAACTCGCCCGCTGCGGCCAACGTGGTGAGCGCCTCCTCTAAACGGCCGTACTTCGAGAGCTCCATTCCGACCTTGGTCAGCAGGAAGCCGTGGTTCTTGCGCTCGGCGGCGGTCAGACGTGCGAGATCCGGCCGCCGGCCGACGGTGACCTCGTCGATGGCCTTCGCGGCGGCCGCGACAGCGCCAGAATCTTGCTCCACGGCCGAACTAACGACGAGATAAACGGCGGCGTCCTCGCGCAGAAACCGCCAATGATTGGTGAATGGACGCCCCGACTTGCCGCGCGAGGTGGACAGGAGCTCGTAGCCGTTCTGCCGGCCGTTCGTCCACAGCTTCAGCATGGCGGGGTCCTGAAGATAGAAGCGCAGCAAGCCGGCCGTGGCTGCATCCGCGTCGATGCCGTCGGGCAACGGCAACGGCATGATGAGGAGAACCGCCTCGGATTGGGGCTCGGGGCGCCACCTGGCGGCAAAAGTGGCCTGCGGCCATTCGAGCGTTACCCCGTCGGATCTCTGCCACTTGGGATCGGTCAGCGCAACGTCGTAGCCGAACGCGCTGTGTTCCTCGAGCTGCACGCCGCCGGGCGTGCTCGTACCGGCAAACGCCGCGGCGAGCGCCGCCTGCTCGGACTCGACGCGGGCTCGGATCGCGGTTGCCTCCACCTCGCGCCCGCTCCGTTCGAGCGCCGTCGCGAACGTACGCCATTTCGCCGCGGCGAGCTGGCGCCGCTTCGTGGTCGCCGCGAGCACGCGTTCCTGGAGCTCGGCCGACTCGCGCCAGCGGCCTTCGGCCGCGTAGCTCAGAGCGAGCGCGTAGAGCGCCTCCGTGGGCTCGCGGCTCTGGTCTTTGGCCCGTTCGCTCTTCACGAGGCTCTCCGCGAGCTCCGTGCGCGCCTCGGGCGGGCTCTTCAACGCCGCCGCGATCACGACCACGCGCGCGATGTCCGGATAAACGGGCAATCTCGGATCGGCGACGCGCAACAGCTGCTCCGCGTCGCGCAAGGCGCGATCGTACTGCCCGGCCGCGGCGTACGCCGCCGCGGTGCGAATGCGATTCAACGGCGCCGTCACGGTGGAAGGCGCGAGCTCGTCCACGATCGCGAGCACCGCGGCCGCGCCATCGAAGTTGCCGGCGGCACTGTCGAGCCCCGCTTCCGCGTACAGCGCGTCCAGGTAGCACTGCGGACAGTCGGTGGCCACGCGTCGGCCCAGGTTCGTCGCCCGCGTTACGTAACGGCGCGCCGCTGCAGTGTCGCCGAGCCTGGCATTGACGTCCGCGAGCCGCGCGAACTGCGCGACGGCCGCAACGGCGAACTTTTCGAGCGCCACACTTTCTTCCCAATCGCCGCGCGCATACAGGTCGCGCGCCTTCTCGATTTCGCCGGCCGATTCATAGACCTCGGCCAACGCATTGCTCACCGTCACCGGCGGGGCGGTGGCCACCGCAGCGCCCAGCGTCTTCACGAGCGCCGAAGCTTCATCGGCTCGCTGCATGGCCGCCGGGAGGTCGTTGCGCTGCGAGTGAACCGTCGCGATCGCAATGAGGACCTCGAGGTATTGCAGGGACTTCGCTCCGAACGCGCGCTGCGTGCCGTCGAGCGCTTGATCGAGGCGCTGGAGCGCGTAGTCGAACTCGCCCATGGCCGCCGCCGCCGTCGCCTCTTGGCGGCGACCGAGCAGCACGGCGGTATGCGCCGGCCCGAAGTCGGCGGCGGCGCGATCGGCAAAGTCGTGCATGACGGCTCGGGCGCGTGCAAATTCGCGCGCAGCCATGTACGTGGTGTACAAGATTTGCGCCGGGCCCCGCGCGACCGAATTGCCGAGACCGTCCGGAACCTTCGTGAGCTCGTTGAGCCGGTAGAAGACTCCCGGGACGGCCGGCCCGTTGAGCCTGACGATGCTCGTTATCGCTCGACGCTGCAACTCACTGGTCGAGGTCAGGCGGGGGTCGCCATCGGGCATGCGGATCGCTTGCTCGAAAACCTGATAGAGCCCCGCTTGGATGGCGTTCGGGTCGCTCGCAGCGATTGCGGACTCCGTAGCCGTGACGCCCGCCTGCCAACGCTCGTGGTCGGGCGGCTCCAGCGCACACGCAACGGCGGTCACGAGACAAAGTAAGGTCAGACAGCCGACGAATCGAAGGCGAAGCACCCGCACCCCCCAGGCTTCGAGCTCCGAGCACGGCGTTCGAGCAGTCTCCACGCCGTGTCATTGTTATTTATGGCGGGAATCTAGCACGGCGTTGGGATGGACGCATCCGCGAGACGGAGCGGACGCCGAGTCCTCGGGCGCGCTCGGTCAAGAACGGCCGCCGGCGAGACTAGCTACGGCGGCCACGGATCGCGATCACCACCGAGGCCGCGATGGCGCCGCCCGCGAGCAACAGCCACTGCCCGGCATAGACGAGATGCCGCTCGGGAGACAGGCCCGGCGCAACCCAGTCGCGGACGTAGCCCGCTGACTCCTCGGCGTCGAGCAGGAGTTGGTAGTCGTGCACGCCGTGACGCAGGCTACGGCCAAGCTCGGCCGCGGTCGGAAACTCGACGACCTCGACCGGCGCCGTACGGCGCCCGTCGGCCGCGCCGCCGCCGAGATCGAGGCCCGGGCGAGGGAGACGTTCGATACGGCCCCGCACGCTCGCGGGCGCCGCGTCGAGCACCACACTCGGCAGCACCGAGCGATCGGGATTCGCGGGCACCCAGCCGCGGTTCACGAGCACCCAGCCTCCGCCGTCCGCGCGCCACGGCGTGAGCACGTGATAGCCGGCAACCCCGTCGTGCACCATGTTGTCGAGTAGGAACTGCCGGTCAGGGACGTACTCGCCGCGGAGCTCGGCCTCGCGAAACCGCAACGACTCGCGATCCGCGTCCGCCGGCGGCGCCGTCAACGGCGCGTCGGCCAGAGCTGCGGCGAACCGCTCGCCGATCGCGCGCGCCTCGGCCGCGCGCTGCCACTGCCACACGCCGAGCCGCGCGAGCACGGCGCCGAGCGCGAGCAGTGCGACGACCGCGATCAGGCTGCGCGGCGGCGGTAGGGCGGGCACACTAGGCGCCTTCAGTCCGGTAGGCGGAGCGCGGCTTGATCGTCATCGGCCTCTTCATCGTGATCCTCGTGTGCCTCGGCTTCGCGGTCGCCGCGTTCCGGCGCGACGACTCGGACGCGCTGCTCAAGGCGCTGACGCTGCGCGTGAGCCTATCCGTGCTCCTGTTCTCGCTGCTGTTGCTCGCGTGGCATTTGGGTTGGATCGCGCCGCACGGCTTAGGACGCTGAGCACCGCCGCAGGCGCGCCCCCCCGCGGTGCTCAGACCCAGTAGACGAAGAAGAACAACCCGAGCCACACCACGTCGACGAAGTGCCAGTACCAGGCCACCGCTTCGAACGCGAAGTGCCGTTGCGGCGTGAAATGGCCGCGCACGACCCTGAGCCAGATTACGACGAGCATGATCGCACCGAGCGTCACGTGCAGGCCGTGGAACCCCGTGAGGAAGAAGAACGTGTTGCCGTAGATACCGGTGTCGAGGCGAACGTTCTCGTCGAGGTAAAGGTGCATGTATTCCTTCACCTGCATGCCGAGAAAGACGAATCCCAAGATGAAGGTCGCCGCGAGCCAAAAGATCAGCTGGCCGCGGTGATTCGCGCGCAGCGCGTGGTGCGCGATCGTGATCGTCACGCCGCTCGAGAGCAGCAACGCGGTGTTGAGCGTCGGAATGCCCCAGGCGCTGACGCGCTCGATCATTCCGTTCACCGGGCCGGTCGAAGGCCACAGGTTCTCCGCGCCAGGCCAGAGCAGGAGATGCGTGAAGAAGTTGTCGCCCTCGCCGGCGAGCCACGGGAGCACGAGCTGGCGCGCGTAGAACAGCGTGCCGAAGAACACCGCGAAGAACATCACCTCCGAGAAGATGAACCAGCTCATGCCCCAGCGGAACGACGAGTCGACTTGTTTGTTGTAGAGCCCGCCTTCGCTCTCGCCGATCACGGTGCCGAACCAGCCGACCATCATGCCGATCACGAGCAGGACTCCGAGCAGCGCGATCCACTTGCCGGCGCTCAAGTCGTTGAGCCAGAGGGCCGTGCCTCCCAACAGCGTGAACAGGCCGATCGAGCCCATGATCGGCCAGTGCGTGCCGTGGGGCACGTAGTAGTGCCCGTGTCCGGCGTGTGCGGCGGCGTGCGCGTCGTGCGAGGCGGTGGCGTTGCTCATTCAGCAATCCCTACTCTAGAAACGGCATAGAACGTGTACGACAAGCTCACGGTATCCACGTCCGTGGGTAGCGCCGGGTCGAGCGCGAACGCGACGGTCAGCTCGCGCGCCTCGTTCGCGGCGAACGGCTGCGTGGTGAAGCAGAAGCACTCGAACTTCTTGAAGTAGCGCGCGGCCTCGCCGGGCGCGATGCTCGGCACGGCCTGCCCCACGACGGGCTCATCGCGGCGGTTGCGCGCCTCGAAGCGCGCGACGTAGGTTTCGCCTGGGTGCACGTCGAGATGGCTCACGGCCGGTCGAAAATCCCAAGGCGCGCCGCGCGCGACCGATCCCAGGAACTCGACGCGCACCGTGCGCGTCGAGTCGGCGGCGGCCACGATGGGCGCGGAGGCGGCGTTGGCGGTCTTGCCGCCGAGGCCCGTGGCCGCGCAAAAGGCGTCGTAGAGCGGCACGAGCGCGAAGCCGAAGGCGAACATCGCGGCGACGAGCCCGGCGAGCTTCCACGGCAGGCGCCGGTCAGGGTGGGCGACCGCGCTCGTCATCAGAGCGGCCCGCGGAAGAAATTCCACGCGATGTAGCCCAAGTAGAACGCGACGGCGAACCCCGCGAGCAGCCACGTGTTGCCGCGAATCTTCGCGGCGAGCGCGGCGTCTCGCCGGCCGACGCGGCGGGCGTCGGTCTCCGGCGAACGGAGGCTCGGGCCGCTCATTTGATCTCCGGCGGCTCGCTGAACGTGTGATGCGGCGCCGGCGACGGCACGGTCCACTCGAGGCCCGACGGATGGTCCCAGACCATCGCCATGGCCTTCGGGCCGCCGCGGATGCACTTGATCACCACCCAGACGAAGATCAGCTGCGACAAGCCCAAGCCGAACGCGCCGAGGCTCGAGATCATGTTGAAGTCCGCGAACTGCGGCGCGTAATCCGGGATCCGGCGGGGCATGCCCGCGAGGCCCAGAAAGTGCTGCGGGAAGAACGTGACGTTCGTGAAGATCGCCGTGAGCCAGAAGTGCAGCTTGCCGAGCTTCTCGTCGTACATGTGCCCGGTCCACTTCGGCATCCAGTAGTACGCGCCCGCGAACGCGCCGAACACCGCGCCCGGCACGAGCACGTAGTGGAAGTGCGCGACGACGAAATACGTGTCGTGATACTGGATGTCGGCCGCCACGAGCGCGAGCATCAAGCCCGAAAAGCCGCCGAGCGTGAACAGGAACAGGAACGCGAGCGCGTAGAGCATCGGCGTCTCGAACGTGAGCGAGCCCTTCCACAGCGTCGCCGTCCAGTTGAAGATCTTCACGCCGGTCGGCACCGCGATGATCATCGTCGTGAGCATGAAGAACAGCTGGCCCGCGAGCGGCATGCCGGTGGTGAACATGTGGTGCGCCCACACGACGAGCGACAGGAAGGCGATGCTCGCCGTGGCGTACACCATCGCGGCATAGCCGAACAGCGGCTTGCGCGCGAACGTGGGGATGACCTCCGAGACGATGCCGAACGCCGGCAGGATGATGATGTAGACCTCGGGGTGGCCGAAGAACCAGAAGATGTGCTGGAACAGCACGGGGTCGCCGCCGCCGGCGGCCGAGAAGAAGCTCGTGCCGAAGAACCGGTCGGTGAGTAGCATCGTGACGCCGCCGGCGAGCACCGGCATCGCGAGCAGCAACAGATACGCGGTGATCAGCCAGGTCCACACGAACATCGGCATCTTGAGCAGCGGCATGCCGGGCGCGCGCAGATTCATGATCGTGACGATGATGTTGATCGCGCCCATGATCGACGAGATGCCGAGCAGGTGTACCGCAAAGATCAGGAACGGGAACGCGTCACCGGTTTGCAGCACCAGCGGCGGATACATCGTCCAGCCGCCGGCCGGCGCGCCGCCCGGCAGGAACAAGGTGAGCAGCAACAGGCCGGTCGCGAACGGCAACAGCCAGAACGACCAGTTGTTCAAGCGCGGCAGCGCCATGTCGGGGGCGCCGATCATCAACGGCACGAGCCAGTTCGCGAAGCCGACGAAGGCCGGCATGATCATGCCAAAGACCATTATCAGCGCGTGCACGGTGGTCATCTGATTGAAGCGCACGGGGTTCACGAACTGCAGGCCTGGCTCGAACAGCTCGGCACGGATCACCATCGCCATCGAGCCGCCCACGAAAAACATCACCAGGGCGAACAGCAGATACAGCGTGCCGATGTCTTTGTGATTGGTGGTCGTGATCCAGCGCATGAGCCAGGGGACGAGGCCTCGGCTCGCGTGCTGATCGTCGTGGTGGGTGTCTACGACAGTGCTCATTTCGTCCGTTCCTTGCGTCCCTGCGTTGTCACTGCGACGGCTGCTTCTGCTCGTCGAGCCAGGCGGCGTATTTCTCTTTGCTCACGACCTCGACGACGATCGGCATGAACCCGTGGTCCTGGCCGCACAGCTCGGCACACTGGCCGCGATAGGTGCCCTCCGTGTCCGCCTCGAACCACGCGTCGCGGACGAAGCCCGGCACCGCGTCCTGCTTGACGGCGAGATCGGGGACCCACCAGGCGTGCACGACGTCGGCGGACGTGATGAGCAACCGCACCTTGGTGTCGACGGGCACGACGAGCGGCCGGTCGACGTCGAGCAGGTAGTTCTCCACGGTGTACGGATCGATTCCCGAGCCGAGCCGGCGCGCCGCGTTGCTGCTGCGGGCGAGCGCGCTGACGTACCGCACGCCTTCGTCGATGTAGTCGTACTGCCAGCGCCACTGGTACCCCGTGACCTCGATCGTGAGCTTCGAGTCGCGGGTGTCCTTCATCTTGATCAGCGTCTCGGCAGCGGGCACCGCGAGCGCGACCAGAATCGCGGCGGGGATCACGGTCCAGATCACTTCCGCGGTCGTGTTGTGCGAGAACTTCGCCGGGGTCGGATGCGCGGACTTTCGGAAGCGGACGATCGCCACCACCATCGCGCCGTAGACGACCGCACCGATCACCACGCAAACCCACAGCCCCAGCATGTGGAGGTCGTACACCTCGCGGCTCGTGGCCGTGACGCCTCGAGGCATGTTGAGCTTGAAGTCGGCGAGGGCGGGGGCGGCGCAACTCAGCGCGAGCCATGCCAACGCGATGGCAATGCAACGGATGCGGATAGTCATGCTTCCTGCGTCTATTGGGTCGGGGCGGCGCACGCGCTCAGGCGTGCGCGCGAATTCTAGCAGACTCGCCGTGCGGCTCCGCCGGCGCGGGCCGTCCCCCGGGTGGAAAAAGGGTAAGACCTTCGGCCAAGAGGGCGAGCAAAGCCTCATGCGGCGGCCACCTCGTGCGCACGCGCGGCGCGCCTCAGGACCGCCGGCCGATCCGCTCGACGGCGACGGCGACCTCGCCCGGCGGGCCGCCGCGTTTGCGCACGGCGCCGCGGCCCCAGGCCTGGCCGAACACGAGCTCCATCGTGACCGCGAACCTGCCCTCGCGCCGCTCTGCGTGGAGCCGGCGCTCGAACGCCCGCCAGCGACGCACGCCCAGGAGCCCCCGCCTGCGGCCCGCCGCGACGTTCATCGCACCGCAGGCGCGCAGGTCGCGGACCAAGTCCTCGATCTCGGCGTAGGTGACCTCGAGCCGGTCGACGTCCATCACGGGCTCGGCCAGCCCCGCGGCGAGCGCGAGGTCGCCGAGATCGTGCATGTCGAACGCGGCGTGAACGTGGATCTGCGTGTCGACGCCCGACCACGCGCGCCGGACCTCTTGCAGCGAGTCCGGGCCTAGGGTCGCGAATAGCAGGAGGCCGCCGGGCTCGAGCACGCGCGCGGCCTCGGCGAACAGCGCGCGCGGATCGCACCACGGCAGCGTGAGATTCGCGCAGACGAGCTGCACGGCGCCGTCGCGTAGCGGCAGCCGCTCCGCGTCGCCAGTGACGGCCACAAATGGAGCCACCACGGGGGCGCCCGCGCCGCGCGCGGCGCGCAGCATCGCCGCGCTCGAGTCAATGGCCACGACGACCGCGTCGCGATAGCGCTCGGCGAGCGCGCGAGCGCCGCGCCCCGTGGCGCACCCCAGGTCGACCACCGTCCGCGGCGCGAGCCGCACTAGATCGAGCCGCGCGAGCAGCCGCGCGCGCGTCTCGTCGTGCACGAAGGAAGCGTCGTCGAAGGTGGCGGCGGCGGCGTCGAAGCCGCGGCGCGCGGCCCGCTTATCGGGGAGTGCGAATGCGACGCTCGGGGGGACGCCCGATCGGGCGCTCACGACGCTGCGCTGGGCTCGGGCTTCAGGCCGAGCCGCGCGAACAGCCGCTGGTCGGACTCGCAGTCGGGATTGCCGGTGGTCAGCAACTTCTCGCCGTAGAAGATCGAGTTAGCGCCGGCGAAAAAGCAGAGCGCCTGGAGCTCGTCGCTGAAGTCGCTGCGGCCGGCGGACAGGCGCACGTGCGAGCGCGGCATCAGGATCCGCGCCACGGCGATCGAGCGCACGAACTCGAACGGGTCGAGCGGCTCGGCGGCCGCGAGCGGCGTGCCCGGCACGGGCACGAGATCGTTGATCGGCACGCTCTCGGGCTGGGGGTCGAGCGTGGCGAGGGTCGTGAGCAACCCGATGCGATCCGCGCGCGTCTCGCCCATGCCGAGAATGCCGCCGCAGCAGACCTTGATGCCGGCCCCGCGGACGCGGTCGAGCGTTTCGAGCCGGTCGGCGTAGGTCCGCGTGCTGATGATCTTGCCGTAGAACTCTTCCGACGAGTCGAGATTGTGGTTGTAGTAGTCGAGCCCGGCGGCCGCGAGCTTCTGCGCTTGGCCCGGCCGCAGCAGGCCGAGCGTCGCGCACGTCTCGAGGCCGAGGGCCTTGACCGCGGCGACCATCTCGAGAATCGGCTCGAGCTGCGAGTCCTTCGGTCCGCGGTACGACGCGCCCATGCAGAAGCGCGTCGCGCCGGCCTCCTTGGCGCGGCGCGCGGCCGCGCGCACCTCGGCGAGTGGCAGGAGATCGTGATTGTCGACGCCGGTCGCAAAGCGGATGCTCTGCGGGCAGTAGGCGCAGTCCTCGGGGCAGGCGCCGGTCTTGATCGACAGCAGCGTGGACACCTGCACGGCGTTCGCGTCGAAGTGCCGGCGATGCACCCACTGCGCGGTGTACAGCAAGTCGTTCAGCGGCAGGTCGAACAGCGCGGCGACCTGCTCGCGCGTCCAGTCCCCTCGCGGCTCCGCGGTCACGCGCAAGTCGCCCATTTCCCGTTCAAGTGCCGACATTCCGTGCTCGCGGCCGAATCGATGGTGGGCGAGTATCGGAACGGTGAGCGGGGCTGTCAACCTGCTCGGGATCGCTCGGTTTACGGGGAATGTCCGGGTCTCTTTTCGAGCCTCTTTTGGAGAAGGTGTTCGGCGAAATCTGCCCGAGCTGCTCTGCGCCCACGACCGCCGGCTTCTGCGCGGCGTGCGTCCGCGACTTGCCCCGCGTCGCGGCCCCGTGCCGCGCTTGCGGCCTCGCGCACGATGCCGGCGGTTGCCCCGCCCTCGACGCCGCGTGGCGCGTGGAGCGGGTCCTCGCGCCCTTCGGCTACGCGGCGCCGCTCGATCACTACGTCCGCGCGCTCAAGTACCACGGCGCACGCGAGCTCGGCCGCGCGTTCGGGCTGCTGCTCGCCGCGGAGTCGCGGCGCGAGCCGCTCGCGGTCGACGCGCTCGTGCCCGTGCCGCTGCATCCACACCGCTTGCGCGACCGCGGCTACAACCAGGCCACGGAGATCGCCCGCACGCTCGGCGCAGAGCTGGCGCTCCCGATCCTGCTCGGCGGCATCCGGCGGCTGCGCGAGGCCGGGCAGCAGGCGGGACAGAGCGCCGGCCGCCGGCGCGCGAACGTGGCCGCCGCGTTCGCCGCGGACCGGAGCTTGCGCGGGCTCGCGGTCGCGATCGTCGACGACGTGATCACCACGGGCGCCACCGTCAACGCGCTCGCGGCCGCGCTGCTCGCCGCCGGCGCGCGGCGTTGCGAGGCGTGGGCCGTCGCGCGCACGCCGGAGCGCGCGGCCCCGTTGAGACCCTCTCCGTGAAACCCTCTTCGGTGAAACCCTGTTTAGTGAAACCCTCTTCAGTGAAACCCTCTTCAGTGAAACAGATAGTCGAGAGCGATCCCGCAAAACACCGCGCCGCCGAACCACGCGTTGTTGAGAAACGCGCGAAAGCACTGCACGGAATCGCGGCCACGGATCAAACGCTGCTGGTGGATGCCGAACACGGCGGCGGCCACGAGCCCGCCGTAGTACCAAGTCCCGAGCTCCGCGGCGCGGCCCACGAGCACGAGGGTCGCGAGCAGCAACAGCTGCAAGCCGGCGACGAGAACGCGATCGAGGTCGCCGAACAGAATCGCCGTCGAACGGACGCCGATCTTCAGGTCGTCGTCACGGTCGGCCATCGCGTACTGCGTGTCGTAGACGATCACCCAGATCACCGCCGCGAGAAACAGAAGCCAGCCGACGCGCGGCACGGCGCCCTGGGTGGCGGCGAACGCCATCGGCACGCCCCAGGCGAACCCGAGGCCGAGCACGAATTGCGGCGCCGAGAAGAATCGCTTGGCGAACGGATACACGACGGTAATCGCCGCGCCGGCTACCGCGAGCTCGACCGTGAGACGGTTGAGCGTGAGCACCAGGCCGAGCGCAATCAGCATCAGCGCGGCGAACAGCACCAGAGCCTCTACCGGCGCGACCTCGCGCGTCGCGAGCGGCCGGTCCTTCGTGCGTTGGACGTGCGGGTCGATGTCGCGGTCGGCGAAGTCGTTGATCACGCAGCCGGCGGAGCGCACGACGATCGTGCCGAGCACGAGCACCAGGAAGATCTTCTCGTCCGGCCGCCCCGCGGCGGCGATCCACAACCCCCAGAGCGTGGGCCACAGCAACAGCCAGATGCCGATCGGCCGGTGCAGTCGCATGAGCCGCGCGTAGCGCGAGTAGTGCTCGATCAGCGTGGACGCGGGACGCGGCGCCGGCACCGCGCGCGGCGGCGCGGCGTCGACGCGTTCTTCGCTTTGCGGAACCTCGCTCACTGCACCGCCCGCTCTCGACACATCGCCGCGATTCTAGGCGGCCGGCTGCGGCCGCAGCAATTGCGCGGGTCGCGTCTCACTTTGGCCGTTGACGGCGGAGTGGCTGCGGCCGCACCTCGAAGGGCCTTCCCGAGACACGCCGGAAGAACGTCCCTGTGGCTTCTCGCCGCACATCCCTGTGCGGCGAGAGTCTCGGGAAGGCCCTTCGAGGTACGTCCGCAGCCGTTAGGCGCATCGCATGGCCAAAGCGAGACGCTTCCTAGACCTTCGCGTATTCCGTCGGGCCGCGGACCCAGCGGCGGATGAGGGGGTCGACGCGGTCGGGGTGCTCGGTGAGGAGCCGCTCGGAGATCTCGATGACGGACGGGAGCAGGTCGGCGTCGCGCAGGAGGTCGGCGACGCGCAGCTGCACGATGCCGGTCTGCCGGGTGCCGAGCACCTCGCCCGGCCCGCGGAGCTGCAAGTCCTTCTGCGCGATCTCGAAGCCGTCGTTGGTCGCGCGCATCACGCCTAAACGCTCGCGCGCGTGCTCGCTGAGCGGCGACTTGTAGAGCAGCACGCAGCTCGACGCGGCGCTGCCCCGGCCGACGCGGCCGCGCAGCTGATGCAGCTGCGCGAGCCCCATGCGCTCGGCGTTCTCGACGATCATCAGCGTGGCGTTCGGCACGTCGACGCCCACTTCGATCACGGTGGTCGCGACGAGCAGGTCGAGCTTCGCGGCCTTGAAGGTGCGCATCACCAGCTCCTTGTCGGCGGCTTTCATCCGGCCGTGGATCAGGCCCACGCGCAGCTTCGGCAGCGCCGCCGCGAGCTCCCTCTCGAGCGCGGTCGCCGCGCTCGAGTCGACCGCCTCCGACTCCTCGATCAGCGGGCACACCCAGTACGCCTGCTGCCCGCCGGCGCAGTGAGCCGCGATCCGCTCGACGAGCTCCGGGCGCCGCTCCTCCGGCAACGCGACGGTCTTCACCGGCTGGCGACCCGGCGGGAGCTCGTCGATCACCGAGCAGTCGAGATCGGCGTAGGCTGTCATCGCGAGCGTGCGCGGGATCGGCGTGGCGGTCATGATCAATTGATGCGGCGAGCGCTGGTCGCTTTCGCCCTTGGCTCTCAAGAGTAAGCGCTGCTCAACGCCGAACCGGTGCTGCTCGTCGACGACCACGAGCGCGAGCCGCCTGAACTCGACGCTCTCCTGGAACAACGCGTGCGTGCCCACGACGACGGCGGCCGTTCCGCCCGCGATGCTCGCGAGCGTGCCGGCACGCGCGCGAGCGGGCTGCGAGCCCGACAGCAGCGTCACGCCGATGCCGAGCGGGGCGAGCCAGTGGTCGAAGCTCGCGAAGTGCTGCTCCGCGAGCAGCTCGGTGGGCGCCATCACGGCGGTCTGGCACTGCGCCGCGGCGGCGACCACCGCCGCGAGCGCCGCGACCACGGTCTTGCCCGAGCCGACGTCGCCCTGTAGCAGCCGGTTCATCGGCGTACCGCGGCCGAGATCCGCGAGGATCTCCGCGGCCGCGGTCTCCTGCGCGCGGGTGAGCGCGAACGGCAGCGAGGCGCGGAAGCGCGCGAGCTCCGCGCCCTCGGCGCGCAGCTCGTACGCTCGCTCCATCCGTTGCGCGGCCCCGCTGCGGCGCAGCCCGAGCCGCTGCGCGATCAGCTCCTCGAGCGCGATCCGCCGCTGGCTCGGGTGCTTGCCGCTCGTGAGCAGCGCGGCGTCGGCGTCTTGGGGCGGCCGGTGCAGGTAGCGGATCGCGTCCGTGATCGTCGGCGAGCCCCGCGCCACCTGGTCCCAGAGGTAATCGGCCAACGGCTCGCGCTCGAGCCGCGCGAGCAGCTGCTCGACGAGGCGGCGCAGCGCCGCTTGGTGCAACCCTTCGGTGCTCGGATAGATCGGGGTCAGCGCCGCCGTCGGCTCGGGCTCGTTGGCTCCGATCACGCGATGCTCGGGATGAACCATCTCGAGCCCGGTCGGGCCGGGCCGCACCTCGCCGAAGCAGCGGACGCGCGCGCCGCGCGCCAGCGTGCGCTGCTGCGACGGCGTAAAATGAAAGAACCGCAGCGTCAGCGCGCCGGTGCCGTCGACGAGCTTGCAAAGCAGCGAGCGGCGCCGGCGGAACACGACTTCCGCGAGCGCGATCTCGCCCTCGACGAGCACTCTCTCCCCCGGTTGCAGCGAGCCGACGGCGCGGATTGCCGTACGGTCCTCGTAGCGCAGGGGCAGGAGGCACAAGAGATCGCCGACTCGCTCGACGCCCAGCTTGGCGAGCCGCGCCGCGAGCTTCGGCCCGATGCCCGCGAGGCTCTCGACCGGCCGCTCGAACGCCGATGGCTTGCGAGGCTCGATGAGCGCGCCTATAGGACCAGGATCCCGTCCACTTCCACGTTCGCGCCGCGCGGCAGCGCCGCGACGCCGATCGCGGCGCGCGCCGGATACGGCTCGGCGAAGTACTCCGCCATGATCTCGTTGACGAGCGGGAAGTTTTTGAGGTCCGTGAGGTAGACCGTGAGCCGCGCTGCGTCCGCGAGCGACCCGCCCGCCGCCGCGGCGACCGCCGCGAGGTTGTCGAACACCTGGCGAATCTCGGCACGCACGTCGCCGGTCACGAGCTCCATCGTGGCGGGCTTGAGCGGAATCTGCCCGGAGAGATACACGGTGTTGCCGGCGCGGACGGCCTGGCTGTAGGGCCCGATGGCCGCGGGCGCGTCCTTCGTGTGAATCGGTTGCTTCGCCATGGACTCCTTCTCGCGCCTGGCCCGCTCAGCTCGAGCTGCGCGCCACGCGAACGACGCCGGGAATCGTGCGGATGCTGCGGACGACCTGCGCGAGCTGCCGGCGGTCGCGGACCTTGAGCCTGAACGACAGCGCCGACGCGTCGCCCTCGGTGTCGACCCGCACGTGCTCGATGTTGGTGTGCGTGGCGGAGATCCTGCCCGCGACCTCGGCGAGCAGTCCGACGCGGTCGAGCGTGCGAACTTGGATCTCGGTGTCGAACTCGCCCTTCACGCTCTTGGTCCAGTTCACCGGGATCCACTTCGACGGCTGCTTGCGGTACTCCGCGAGATTACGGCAGGTGCCGCGGTGGATCACGATGCCGCGGCCGCTCGACATGAAGCCCACGATCTCGTCGCCGGGTATCGGGTAGCAGCAGCGCGCGTAGTTGACGACCATGCCCTCGGTGCCCGCGATCTCGAGGGGCTTGCGCTCCTCGGCCGCCGTGGGGTCCGACTCGTCCTTCTGCTGCGCGAGCATGCCCGCGATCACCGGCGCCAAGCGCTCGCCCAAGCCGACCTGCTCGAACAGCGTCTCCATGTCCTTCACGCCGAGCTCTTTGTGCAACGCGTCGAGCCGGTCCTTCGGCACTTTCTTCAAGCTCGTCGAGTAGGCCATGAGCTCTTGGTTGAGCAGCCGCCGCCCGAGCTCCTGTGCCTCGTCGCGTTTCAGGTTCTTGAGATACCCGCGGATCGCGTTACGCGCCTTGGCGGTGGTTACGAAGTTGACCCAGTTCGGGTTCGGGCGCGCGCCGCGCGCCGTGACGATCTCGACCGTCTCGCCGTTGTGCAGGGCGGTCTTGAGCGGCACGAGCCGGCGGTCGATCTTCGCCGCGACGCAGCGGTTGCCGATGTCGGTGTGCACGGCATACGCGAAGTCGACGGCGGTCGCGCCCCGCGGCAGCCGCATGATCGCGCCCTTCGGCGTGAACACGTAGACCTTGTCGGGGAAGAGGTCGGCCTTGACGGTCTCCAAGAACTCCTCGGAGTTCGCCGCGCGCTCCATCTCCATGAGGCCAGCAAGCCATTCGCGCGCGCGCTCTTCGGTGCTGTAGGTATGCTTGTCGACGGCCTTGTATTGCCAGTGCGCGGCGAGGCCGCGCTCCGCAACCTTGTCCATCTCCTCGGTGCGGATCTGCACCTCGAGCGGCAGGCCGTTCGGCCCGAACAGCGTCGTGTGCAGCGACTGGTAGCCGTTGACGCGCGGGATGGAGATAAAGTCCTTGAAGCGGCCCGGCATCGGCTTGAACGCCTGATGCGTGAGGCCGAGCGTGCGGTAGCAGCTGTCGACGTCGGGCACGATGACGCGCACGCCGTATACGTCGACGATGTCCGCGAGATGCGCGTGCTTGCGCTGCATCTTGAGATAGATGCTGTAGAGGTGCTTTTCGCGCGCGTGCACGCGCGCGGGGATCTTCGCGTCCGACAACGTCTTCCCGAGCTTGCTCTCGATCTTACGGAGCAACTGCCGCTGATTACCCTTCGCGCGCCGCAGCGAGCGCTGCAGCACCTTGTAGCGATACGGATAGAGCGTCTTGAAGCCGAGCTCCTCGAGCTCGATCTTGAGGGTGTAGACGCCGAGCCGATTCGCGATCGGCGCGTAGATGTCGAGCGTCTCACGCGCGATGCGCCGCTGCTTCTCTACCGGCAGCGAGCCGATCGTGCGCATGTTGTGCGTGCGGTCGGCGAGCTTCACGAGGATCACGCGCAGATCCTTCGCCATCGCGAGCAGCATCTTGCGGAAGCTCTCGGCTTGCGCCTCGGCCGCGCTATCGAAGCGCAGATGGTCGATCTTGCTCACGCCGTCGACGAGGCGCGCCACGTCCTCGCCGAATTCCTGCTCGATGTCCTGGACCGTGCGGCCGGTGTCCTCGACGACGTCGTGCAGTAGCGCCGCCTTGATCGACCCCGAGTCCAAGTGCAATCCCGCGAGGATCTCCGCGACGGCTATCGGATGGGTGATGTACGCGTCGCCGCTGCGCCGCTGCTGGCCTTCGTGCGCCTTCGCGCTGAACTCGTAGGCCGCGGTGATGCTGGGCAGCTCGGACTCGGGGAGGTAGTTCGCGAGCTGAGAAGTGAGCCGGCCGAAGTCATCGGTGCGCCATACCGACGGGAGACGTTCGCGGATGGCGGCACCGTAGTCCATGGCTCGGCTACTTAACGGCCCCCTTGTTCCACGGCGGCCGGTCCTTGTAGGTAAAGATCAGTCGCCGATCGAGATCGGCCTCGATCCGAGCAGGTCGTCCGGCATCACGGGCGGCGCGGCGGCCACGGCGAGATCGAGCAGGTCTTCGACCGGCTGGTCGCGCTGCGTGAGGATCTCTTCCGTGACGTAGCCGTCGGCGATCTCGCGCAGCGCGACGACGGTGGGCTTGTCGTTTTCCCAGTCGACCATCGGATGGGCCCCGTTGGCGAGTTGCCGGGCGCGCTTGGCGGCCACGAGCACGAGCTGGAACATGTTCGGGATCTTCCCCAAGCAGTCTTCTACGGTGATTCTCGCCATTGGAAACGGCCCTCCTGCGGGCTTCGGACCTGCAAGTGTAATGCATCACCCCCGGAACGTCGCAAGCGTGTCGGGTTGCGGTTTGTCTCACTTTGGCCGGTTTGGTGTTGCGGTGGCTGCGGCCGCACCTCGAACGGCCTTCCCGAGACACGCCGGAAGACCGTCCCTGTGGCTCCGCGCGGCACATCCGACCGCCATGGATGGCGGGAGTGCCGCAATTGCAGGATGCATATTGCGGCCCTGTGCCGCGAGGGTCTCGGGAAGACCGTTCGAGGTACGTCGGCAGCCATCACGGGTAGCGCGCGGCCAAAGTGAGACAAAGCGCGGCGCGGCACGCTCGCCACGTTCCGGGGGTCAGCGGGGGGCGGTGGAGAGGACGCGTTCGGCGGCGGCGCGGACCGCGTCGTCGGCGGTGCGCTGGACGGGGGCGCCGCCCATGATGGCGGTGAGTTGGGCGAGCGCGGCGTCGAAATTGTCGTTGATGACCACGTGGTCGAATTCGGGCCAGTGCGTCATGTCGGCGACGGAGTCGCGGAGGCGGCGCTGGATGGTGGCCTCGGTGTCGGTGGCGCGGCCGCGCAGGCGACGTTCGAGCTCGGCGACGTTTGGGGGCAGGATGAAGATGCTGCGCGCCGCGGGCGCTCGCTCGCGTACCTGGCGCGCGCCCTGCCAGTCGATCTCGAGCAGCACGGAGTCGCCGCCGGCGAGTAGCCCCTCAACGTGCTCTCGGCCGGTGCCGTACCAGTTGTCGAAGACCCGCGCGTGCTCGAGAAACGCGTCGCGCCGCACCATGTCTTGAAACGTCGGCACGTCGACGAAGAAGTAATCGCGGCCGTCGATCTCGGAGCTGCGGCGCGTGCGCGTCGTATAGGAGATCGAGAACTTGAGGCGCGACTCGCGCTCGAGCAGCGCGCGAGCGAGCGAGGTCTTGCCCGCGCCGGACGGCGCCGCCATCACCCAGAGCCGGCCGCGGACGTCGCGAGGCATGGCTACTCGAGATTTTGAACCTGTTCGCGCATCTGCTCGATCTGCACCTTGAGCTCGACGGCGGCGCGAGTCAGCGCTTCGTCCTGAACCTTCGAGGCGAATGTGTTGGCCTCGCGATTGAGCTCCTGGATCACGAAGTCGAGCCTGCGGCCGACGGGCTCGTCGCGTGCGAGCACGCCGCGCAGCTCCACGATGTGCGTCGTGAGCCGGTCGACCTCCTCGGACACGTCGAGCCGTTGGGCGAGCAGTACGAGCTCCTGCTCGATGCGCTCCGGCTGGGCCTGGACGTCGAGCCTCTGCAAACGCTCGCGAAGCTTATCGCGATAGCGCGTCTGTGCGCCGTCGAGCAACGGCCGCACATCGGCGAGCAACGCGCTGATCGCGATGTTGCGCTTCTCGAGGTGCTCGCCGATCCGCTCGCCTTCGCGCCGGCGACTCGCCTGCAGCGCATCGAGCGCGGTACGCAGCCCGGTCTTGACGGGCTCGCCGAGCGCCGCGAGCTTGAGCTGCGGCTCGCGCAGCACACCGGGCGAGCGTAACACTTCACCCACGGACAGCGGACGAGCCTCCGGAAAAACCGCGCGCACGCCGTCTTCGAGAGCGCGCAGATCCCGGAGCCCGTCCTCGAACAACGTCGTCTCGGGGAGCTCGCCCGCGGCCGCCACGACTTTCAGAGTGCAATCGACTTTGCCGCGTTTCAGCTGGCCCGAGACGAGGTCGCGACACTCGGGCTCGAACGCCCGGGCCTCCTCGGGCAAACGGAAGCCGAGCTCGAGGAAACGGTGATTGACGCTGCGGATCTCCCACACCAAGCGAAACGGCGGGAGCAGCGTCTCGGCGGTGGCGAATCCGGTCATGCTGTGAGGCATTCGATTGAGTCCGTGCGGCGTTTCGGCCAATCTTGTGCGCCGTTTTCGGGCGGTCGGATCCGAGTGTACATGAGCACGCGCCGTACCGGCGGCGACCGTTGGCCGCTCGGTCGCGGACCGCGCGCCACCGGCAACGACGGTGGAACGGGTAAGATGATGGGACAAGGTGGGCGAGAGAATTCGTGCGCGTCGACTATGCAAAGTTGAGTCTCGCCGGGAATCGGCCGGAGAACCAGGATCGCGTCGACGTCGTCGCGCACAGCGACGCGCTGTTGCTCATGGTCGTGGACGGAATGGGCGGACACGCACACGGCGCGCGCGCCGCGGAGGTCACCGTCAATACGCTCAAGGAATGCTTCGCCGAGATGACCCTGCCGGTGTTCGACCCGCAAGGATTCCTCACGCTCTCGCTGGCCCGCGCCCACGACCGCGTCGTGCGCTTGGGCGACGGCGTCGCGCTCGATCACAAGCCGCGCGCGACTTGCGCCGTGTGTCTCGTCCAGGACTCGGGCTCCTATTGGGCTCACGTCGGCGACAGCCGCGTCTATCTGTTGCGCGCGGGGGCCGTGCGCGAGCGCACGCGGGATCACAGCCACGTGGAGCTGCTGTTGCGCGAAGGCTTGATCGCCGAGACCGAGATGCGCACGCATCCGATGCGCAATTTCGTCGAATGCTGCATCGGGGGCGACGTGCCGCTGCCGGACATGAGCATCACGTCGCGCAAGCGGCTCGCCGCCGGCGACATGCTGCTCGTGTGCACCGACGGTCTGTGGTCCGGGCTCGAGGACCCTGCTATTGCCGAGATCTCGCGCGACGACAAAGAACCCCTCGAAAAAGCGCTGCGCTCGCTCGCCGAGCGCGCGGTAGCGCGCAACTCGCCCTACAGCGACAACACGAGCGCGGCAGCAGTCCGCTGGGTTGCCGAGTGATGGAGAGAGCGATCAAACGGCCTAGCGGACGCCGTCCGGACGAGCTGCGCCCGGTGCGGTTCACGCCGCGCTTTACGCGCCATCCAGAGGGCTCCGTGCTCGCGGAGTTCGGTGACACCCGCGTGCTCTGCACCGCCTCGATCGAGCCGAAAGTGCCGCCGTTCCTCAAGGGCAAGCAGCAAGGCTGGGTAACCGCCGAGTACGGGATGCTGCCGCGGGCTACGCACACGCGCACGCCGCGCGAGGCCAGCAAGGGCAAGCAGGGCGGACGTACGCTCGAGATCCAGCGGTTGATCGGCCGTAGCCTGCGCGCGGTCGTCGACCGCGGAGCCTTGGGCGAGCACACGATCACGATCGACTGCGACGTGCTGCAGGCCGACGGCGGCACTCGGACGGCCGCGATTTCCGGCGGCTACCTCGCGTTGGTGCTGGCGGCCGCCGAGCTCACCAGGACCGGCAAGATCGCGCGCAATCCGATCCACGGGCAGATCGCGGCGGTGTCGGTCGGCATCTTCGACGGGATTCCGATCCTCGACCTCGACTACGCCGAAGACTCGGCGGCCGAGACCGACATGAACGTCGTGATGAACGAGGCCGGCGGCTTCGTCGAGATCCAAGGGACGGCCGAGGGGCATGCGCTGCAGCGGGGCGAGCTCGAGCAGCTGCTCGACTTTGCGCACCGCGGCATCAAGCACCTGCTGGCGGCGCAGGCCGCAGTGCTCGGCGCGTGACCGCGCGCTGGGTCATCGCCAGCGGCAACCGAGGCAAGCTCGCGGAGCTCACGGCGCTGCTCGCCGCGGCCGACTTGGGTCCGCTCGAGCTCGTCGCACAAACGGATCTCGGCGTTCCTCCGGCGGACGAAACCGCGATCACCTTTCTCGAGAACGCGCTTGCCAAGGCGCGTCACGCGGCCCGGCACACCGGTCTACCTGCGATCGCCGACGACTCCGGGCTCGCGGTCGCGGCGCTCGGCGGCGCGCCCGGCGTCCGCTCGGCCCGCTTCGCGGGCGCGGCGGCGAACGATCGGGCCAACGTCGCGAAGCTGCTCGACGCCCTCGACGGAGTGCCCCCCGGCCGGCGCGCCGCGCGCTTTCATTGCGTTCTCGTCGCCCTCGAGCGCGAGGACGATCCCGCGCCCGTGGTCGCCAGCGGCGAATGGGACGGCGAGATCGCGTTGCGGCCGGCCGGCGTCGCGGGCTTCGGTTATGACCCCGTGTTCCTCGATCCGCGGCTCGGGAAGACTGCCGCCGAGCTACCAGCGGCCGTCAAGAATGAGCTCAGTCATCGGGGCCAAGCGCTGCGCCGGCTGGTCGCGGGCCTGCGCGAGCGGCGGTCCGGCGGGCGCCCAAACACCGGCCGCTGAGCCGTCTTATACACACCGTTCCGCGCCGATAACGAAAATAAGCCTCTTGCAGCGCTTTCCTCCGAGCAGAGCTGCGGATCAGCGTGCAGCTCGTTGATATTGTTATAAACCGATCCATTGATCGTTTTTTGACCAAAACCGCCAAAACTGTTTCGGGACGAGCACCGCGCTGCGGGCACCAGCGGATCTCCACAGAGTTATGCACAGATTTTGTGGATAAGGCCGCGACGGGCGTTCAGGCCTGTCCTATTGAAATCGAGGCGCGGCGGGTCAACTTGTCTTCGGGTCAAGAGGGCAGTATCCTCTCGCGCCCGCCCGGAGCCGCACCATGAAGCCAGAGATCCATCCCGCCTACACTGATATCAAGGTCATTTGTAGCTGCGGCAACGAATTCACTACGCGCTCAACGCTCGGCCAGGACCTGCACGTCGAAGTGTGCTCGTCGTGCCATCCTTTCTACACGGGCAAGCAAAAGATCGTCGACAGCGGCGGACGCGTCGACAAATTCCGCAAGCGCTACAGCAAGCAGGCGTCGACCTGACGTCCAAGCTCCGAGCCTCGCCGAATCCAGGCGACTCGAACGCAGCCTCGGCGATCGCGCCGCGATAGGCGCTGCTATACTCGAGCCTCCGCATTGCGTGGTCGATCGCCGGTCGGCGCGCGCGAAGCCTAGCGACCGAGTCCCGCCCCACTCTGTCCGTTCCGCGGCCGGGGCGTCATAGCCCTTAAGCCTCGCGGGTACCCTGCATGACGGACAAGCAGTTCAAGCTCATCGACCCGGATTCGAAGACCGAGGTCGGGCTACCGGTTCGCGTGCCCACGCTCGGCCCGAACGTCATCGAGGTGTCACACCTCTACGCCGAGCACGGCGTCTTCACCTACGACCCGAGCTTCGCGGCCACGGCGAGCTGCCAGAGCGCGATCACGTACATCGACGGCGAGGCCGGCGTGCTGCTGTACCGGGGCTACCCGATCGAGCAGCTCGCGGAACTGTCGAGCTTCCTCGAGGTGTCGTACCTGCTGCTCCACGGCGAGTTGCCGACGGATGAGCAGCTCGGCGAGTTCGACCAGAACATCCGCACGCACACGATGATCAACGAGTCGCTGCTGCGGTTCTTCAACGGCTTCCACTACAACGCCCATCCGATGGCGATGGTGAGCGGCGTGGTCGCCTCGATGTCGGCGTTCTATCACGACAGCACCGACATCCGTAACCCGCAGGATCGCGACATGTTCGCGCACCGCATCATGGCGAAGCTGCCGACGATCGCCGCGGCCGCGTACAAGCACTCGCTGGGGCAACCCTTCGTCTATCCGCAAAATCGGCTCGACTACTGCAGCAACCTGCTGCACATGTTCTTCGCTGTGCCGTCGGACGAGTATGGGGTGAACCCGGTTGCCGCCGAGGCGCTCGACCTCTTGTTCATCTTGCACGCCGATCACGAGCAGAACTGCAGCACGTCGACGGTGCGGCTCGCAGGCAGCTCCGGCACGAATCCGTACTCTGCAATCGCGGCCGGCATGTCGGCGCTCTGGGGACCGGCGCACGGGGGCGCCAACGAGGCCGTGATCAACATGCTCGAGCAGATCGGCCGCGCCGATCAGATCGGCAAGTACCTCGCCAAGGCGAAGGACAAGAACGATCCGTTCCGCCTAATGGGCTTCGGCCACCGGGTGTACAAGAGCTATGACCCGCGTGCCGCGATCATCAGGAAGATGTGCCACCGCGTGCTCGAAAAGCTGGGCCACGCGAGCGACCAGCCGCTATTCGAGCTCGCGCTCAAGCTCGAGGAGCACGCGCTCAAGGACGAGTACTTCATCGCGAAGAATCTCTACCCGAACGTCGACTTCTATTCGGGCATCATCTACCGCGCGCTCGGCATTCCAAAGTCGATGTTCACGGTGATGTTCGCGATCGCGCGCTGCGTCGGCTGGGTTACACACTGGCGCGAGATGGTCGCCGATCCGGACACGCGCATCGGCCGCCCGCGCCAGCTCTACGTCGGGCACAACCGCCGGGAATACGTGCCCATCACCAAGCGCGAGTAAATAGGTCTTCTAGACGTCGGCGGCGAGCAGCGCGATCACGGCATCCCGGCCGGCGCGGCGCATCGGCCGTCGATCGACGGGCGAGAGCGGCGCGTGATGCGCGCCGCGCTCCGGAAATACGATCACCTCGACGAGCTCGCCGTCGCGCACGAAGCTGAAGCCGGGGAGCTGCTCGACGCGCTGCCCGCCGAAGCGATAGCGCCGATGGACGTCGCGCGGGCTGACGCCGCGGGTCGCGAGCTCGGCGGCCACGAGCTCCGGCGAGTCCGCGAACGCGTGCAGCTCGACGGCCGAGTTGAGCGTGACCGTGCCCGCGAGCACCGCGCCGACCAAGCGCGGCCGGAACGCCTCGAGCTGCTCCATGACGTCTGCGGCCAAACGGCGCAACGAGCCCAGTCTGCGGTCGTGGCTCGCCGGCGCGAAGATCCGTTGCCGCTCGGCGAGGCACTCTTGAATACGACTGTTGCTCGGCAGCACCCCCGCGTGGGAGATGCCCAGCCGCTCCGCCGCCTTGCGTTTCGCCAGGCCGTAGTCGTCGATGCCGTTCTCCGCCATGAGCCGCGCGGCTTCCTGCGCGAGCTGCTCACGCAGCTCTAGCGACGCCGGAGACTTACGCGCGCCCATCGACCGTCGGCCGTCATAAATCGAATGGGTTGACCGAGCTGCCCGGGTTGCCCGACGGACCCGCCGGGCCGGAGACCGGGAACTCGGGATCCGGCTCGCGCTCCGGAACGTGGCCGATCTCGAACTTCTCGAAGATGCTGTCGCGAGTCGCGTCGCTCGCGACCAAGCCGCTCCGAGGATTGATGCGGTACTCGATGATGCCGGGCGGGCGCGCCATCGTGTGTGGCGGCAGGCCGGCGAGCGCCTCTTTCATGAAGCCGATCCACATCGGGATGGCGGTATAGCCGCCCTGCTCGCTGGGGCCGAGCGGCCGGTCCAGGTCGAATCCGACCCAGGCCGCGCCGACGACGTCGGAAGTGAAGCCGACGAACCAGGTGTCCTTGCCGTCGTTGGTCGTGCCCGTCTTGCCCGCCATGTCGTTGCGGGGGATCTGGCGGCGCGCTTCCACGCCCGAGCCGCTACGCACGACTTCCTGGAGCAAGTCCGTCATCAAGTAGGCGTTCTGCGCCGTGATGATTCGCGGGGCCGCCCGCAGCGGCGGAAAGAGCTCGGTGACGTTTTCGATGAGCTCGGGCTGAGCCTGCTTCGCGTCGGCCGGGGCCGGCGGCGGCGCCTCGGTGCCGGGCACGACGGTGCCTTGCGCCTCGCAGTCGGCGCAGACGAACGCGGGCGCGGCGTCGAACAGCACGTTGCCGTTGGAGTCGGACACACGGTCGACGAAATAGGTCTGCACGCGGAAGCCGCCGTTCGCGAACGACGAGTACGCGCGCGCGAGCTCGATCGGCGCCAACCCGCCGGAGCCCAACGCGATCGACAGGTTGCTCGGCGCCGCGACGTCGTCGAAGCCGAAGCGCTTCGCATAGCGCACGGCATCCGAGAGCCCGATGGCTTGCACCAAGCGGACGGACACCGAGTTCAGCGACTTGCGCAGCGCGAAACGCAGCGTCACCTCGCCGAAGTACTCGTTCTTGAAGTTCGCGGGTTTCCAGACGCGCTCGAGCTCCGGCTGATAGCCCAGATCCACCGGGGCGTCGTTGATGATGCTCGCCGTGGTGAACCCGTGGGCAAGCGCCGCCGAATAGATGAAGGGCTTGAACGACGAGCCGGGCTGGCGATCGGTCTGGGTGGCGCGGTTGTAGTTGCTCAGGAAGAAGTCGTACCCGCCCGTGAGCGCGACGATCGCGCCGTCTTGCGGGTCCACCGACGCGAACGCGCCCTGCACCTCCGGGAGCTCGGCGAGCCGGCGGTTGCCGGCCTGATCGCGCCGGAACAGCACGACGTCGCCGACGTGCAGCACCTGCGGCACGGTGGTGGGTCTCCGGCCCTGCGCGTCGTCGTCGATGTAGGGCGCCGCCCACGCGACGGCGTCGAACGGGATGGTCTCCTCGCCGCGGCCGGCGAAGTACACGCGCGCCGACTGCGGCTCTACGGCGAGCACGATCGCGGACTCGTAATCTGCCAGCGGCACCGGATGGTCGTCGAGCACTGCGTCGAGCTTGGCCGTGTCCGGAGCTACCCCGGCCCCATCCGCGGCCGCCGCGCCGAAGTCGATGTGCGCGAGCGGGCCCCGGTAGCCGTGCCGTTCGTCGTACGTCGTCAACGTCTCGCGGATCGCCCTATTGGCCGCGCGTTGCAGCCGGCTGTCGATCGATGTGGTGACCTTGAGGCCCGCGGTGTACGCGGCCGGGCCGAAACGCCGAATCATCTCCGCACGCACCATCTCGGCGACGTACGGCGCATAGAGCTGGTTCTGGCTGGCGAACTTCTTCGCGACCACCGGCTCGGCGAGCGCGGCCTTGTACTGGGCGACGTCGATGGCACGCGTCTCCTGCATGCGGCGGAGCACGTAGGCGCGCCGCGCCGTGGCGCGCTCGGGGCTCGCGATCGGGTTCAAGGTGCTCGGCCCCTTCGGGATGCCGGCCAGCATGGCGACCTCCGCGACGCTCAGGTCGCGGAGCTCCTTGCCGAAATACGTTCGCGCCGCCGTCACGATGCCGTACGAGCCTTTCCCGTAAAAGTAGGTGTTCAAATAGAGAGAGAGGATCTCCTGCTTCGTAAACTCCCGCTCGATGCGGAACGCGAGGATCCACTCGCGGTACTTCTGCACGAAGCGCTCGAAGCCCGAGCGGGTGCCGGCGCGCGGGAACAGGTTCGAGGTGCGCGTGACCTGCTGCGTGATCGTGCTGCCGCCGGTCTCGTTGCCGCCGCCGCTGATCTCGCTCAGGAAGCCGCGGACGATGCCGCGCCAGTCGATGCCCGGATGCTCGAAGAAGTGCTCGTCCTCCGCCGCGAGCACCGCCTTGATCATGAGCGGCGGAATGTTCTCGTAGGCGACCGGCGTGCGCTTCTCCTCGCCGAACTCGTCGATCAATCGGCCGTCGCGGCTGTAGATCTGCAACGGCACCTGGATCCGGATGTTGCGAAGGTCTCCGGCGCTCGGAACGCTCGGCGCGACGTAGTAGTACGCCCCCACGAACACGGCCGTGCCCGCGAGCGCGAGTGTCGCCAGCGCAACAACAATTACGAGCGGAATCTGGAGGTAACGGCTCATTTTCGAACTTGGATTCTACGCCCTTGCCAGACCTTGGGCCTTTGTGCATAGTCCGCGGCGTTAGGCAAACCCACCGAAAGTTGGGGACGCAAAGCCTCCGGTCTACGGGCGCGGCAATGGCCGCCGCGCCTAGGATAGCGGGGCTGCCGAAGGCCAAGGATGGCGCGCTGTGAACGGTGCAATCCTACGCTTCGCCAGCTGCTCACTTCCCCGCTTCCGGACCGTGTGCCCGTCCCCGCTGCAACGGGTGAAATCCGGTCATTTCCGGCCGTTTTTCCCGAGGCGGATTTGCCCGAGGCGGCCTAGCCTCGTTGCCAAGACCGAGAGCGCGATCACAACGGTGTATATCTCCAGTGAGATATAGTTAAATTGGGGATTTGAAGGCACGCTCAGGATTCTAACCCAACCTCCGGTGTTGGAAAGGAAAAATTGTGTTTGCGACGCGTCGGAAAGGATCCCTGGTCGGCCTCGATATCACCACGTCGTCGGTGAAGCTCATCGAGCTCGTCGAGAGCGGCAGGGGCTACCGCGTCGAATCTTACGCAGCCGAGCCCACTCCGCCGAACGCAATCAACGAAAAAGCGATCGTCGACGCCGAAGCGGTCGGTGAGGCGATTCGCCGCGCGCACAAGCGCGCCGGCACGAAGACACGTGAGGCCGCGATCGCGATCAGCGGCGACGCCGCGATCACGAAGGTCATCCAGATGCCGAAGAACCTGGGCTCCACCGACCTCGAAGGTCAGGTCGAGCTCCAGGCGGACCAATACATTCCGTTCCCGATGGAAGAAGTCAGCTTCGACTTCGAGGTTATCGGCGACAGCGAGCGCGATCCCGACATGGTCGACGTCCTGCTCGTCGCCACTCGCACGGAGAACGTGGAGCAGCGGCAGGTCGCCGTCGAGGCGGCCGGCCTGCTCGCGAGAGTCGTCGACGTCGAAGCCTTCGCGGTCGAGAACGCCTGCCAACTGCTCACCCATCAAATGCCTGATGCCGGCGCAGACAAATTCGTCGCGATCGTAGACTTCGGCGCGAGCACCACGACCTTTAGCGTGCTCAAGGATCTCAAGGTCATTTACACGCGCGACTTCGCGTTCGGCGGCCAGCAGCTCACCGAGGAAATCATGCGGACTTACGGGCTCAGCATGGAGGACGCGGGGCGCGCGAAGAAAGAAGGCGGTCTCCCGAGCAACTACCAACCCGAAGTGCTCGACGCGTTCATGGACGACATGTCGCAGCAAGTGAGCCGCTCGCTGCAGTTCTTCCTCGCGTCCGGCAGCGGCCGCGAGCAACCGGATCAAATCCTCGTGTGCGGCGGCTGCGCGAACATCCCCGGAGTCGCCGACGTGATCGGCAGCCGGGTAGGCATTGCGACCGAGATCGGCGATCCGCTCGGCCAGATGAAGGTTTCGTCGCGGGCGAAGTCGCAAGGCGTCGACCGCGACGCCACGGCTCTTCTCACCGCTTGCGGTCTCGCTTTGAGGAGTTTCGATTAATGCCACGAATTAACCTGCTGCCCTGGCGCGCGGAGCTGCGCCAGAAGCGCAAAAAGGAATTCCTTACGGCCCTGCTCGGAACCGTGCTCGTAGGGGGCCTGCTGGTCTTCGTATCGAAGCTCACGGTTCAGTCCTGGACGAGCGGTCAGCACGCTCGCAACGACATCCTCAAAGAGGAGATCGCAAAGCTCGACAAGCAGATCGCCGAGATCAAAGGCCTCGAAAACCAGAAGGAGCGGTTGCTCGCGCGCATGCGCGTGATCGACCAGCTGCAGCGGGCGAGGCCCGAGGTCGTGCACCTGTTCGACGAGCTCGTCAACGCAATGCCCGAGGGCGTGAATCTCACGTCGGTAACGCAGGCGAACAACCGCATCGACTTGGGCGGGATCGCACAATCGAGCAGCCGCGTCTCGGCGCTGATGCGCAACATCGATAACTCGCCGTGGCTCGCGGATCCGCACCTCGATGTCGTGTCGGGCTCGACCCAGGGCGCGGCGCGCAACTCGCAGTTCCAGTTCAAGGTGTACGCGCAGCAGGTTTCCACGGAACAAGCCGACGCGGCAACCGCCGCGCAGAAGGCCGCCGGCGGCCCAGGGGGCTCGAAATGAGCATCGTTGACGACCTGCGCTCACTCGACACCAACGACCCGGGCCGCTGGCCCTTGCCGATTCGGATCGCCGCGATCGCCGTCGTGTTCATCGCCGTGATGTCGTTCGGCATCTACATGTTCGTGGTCCAGCAGGAGATGCCCCCGCTCGCGGCCGCTCAAAAGGAAGAGACGGAGCTCAGAGCGACGTTCGAGGACCGGCAGCGGCGAGCGGCCAACTTCGACTCCTATCGCGCGCAGCTCGCTGAGATCGAGCGCGACTTCGGCGCGATGCTCCGCCAGCTCCCGGGCAAGACCGAGATGCCGGGCCTGATCGTCGACATCTCGCAGACCGCGACCGGCGCGGGGCTCGAGGAGGTCACGTTCCAGCCGCAAGCCGAGATTCAAAAGGATTTCTACGCCGAGCAGCCGATCAAGCTGCGCTACACCGGCAGCTATCACGAGCTGGCCAATTTTGTGAGCGGCATCGCGGCGCTGCCGCGGATTGTGACATTACATGACATCCAGATTCGCCCGGTGACCGGGCAGAACACCGACGAGTTGACGTTGGACGTGACCGCCAAGACCTATCGGTACCTCGAGGACGGGACGGAGGGATGATGTCGATGCGCAGCGCACTCCTGGCGCGCTTGCTCGCGCTCGCCGCGGCTGCGGCGGTGCTCTCCGCTTGCGGCGGCGCCACCGACGACCTCCGGGCCTACATCGACGAGGTCAAGGCGCGCCCCGGCGGCCGCCCGCAAGCCTTGCCGCAAATTCAACCGGCGCCGCAGTTCGTCTACCAGGCGGCCAACAGGCGCTCGCCGTTCACCCCAGACGTGCCGGCACGACGCGTGGGCAACAATCCAAATGCGATCGAGGGCCCGGATCCCAATCGGGTGCGCGAGATCCTGGAGGGGTTTCCGCTCGACTCGTTGACGATGGTCGGCACGTTGGCCGATCGGCGAGCGAGCTACGCCTTGGTGCAGACGGCCGACGGGCTGGTGCATCGAGTGACGGTCGGCAATCACATGGGACAGAACTACGGTCGCATCATCGCGATCTCGGATTCAGCGGTTCAATTGGTGGAGATCGTCTCCGACGGCCTCGGCGGGTACTTGGAGAGACCCGCGGCGATCGGCCTGTCCAATTGAAGCGGTGGGGAGTTTTTAGGGAGTGAACCGTATGCATACTTCAGCGCCCGCCGCACGCGGGCTGGTGTCCTCGTGGCTCCGTCGAAGCTTGGGCGGAGGGGCCGTGCTCCTTGCGCTCACGCTGTCGGCGTTCGTCGTTGAGGCGCAGCAGGCGGTGCAGCTCACCGCCATCGACGTGCAGCCGTTGCCCGGCGCGCAGGTGGAGCTCAGGCTCCGCATGAGCGGTCCGGCGCCGGAGCCGGTGAGCTTCACGATCAACGATCCCGCGCGGATCTCGCTCGATCTGCCGAACACGACGCTGGCGCTGCCGTCGCGCCGCCAGGACGTGAATCTCGGGCCGTTGACCACGATTCTTTCCGCCGAGGCCAACGGCCGCACGCGGCTCGTGCTCAACATGAACCAGCTCGTGCCGTACCAGACGCGTGTCGAGGGCGACAGCGTCTACGTCACGATCGGTCAGGCGCCCGGCGCCGCGCCGCAGCCGGCGTTCGCCGCGCAGCAGCCGCGCTCGAACGCGTCGGCCGCCCGCGCCCCGGCCGCCGCCGGCGAGCGCGCGATTCGCGGCGTCGACTTCCGCCGCGGCCCCGACGGCGCGGGCCAGGTCGTCGTCGACTTGAGCGATCCGCGCACGACGGTCGACGTCCGCCAGGAAGGCGGCCGAATCGTCGTCGAGTTCCAGGACACGACGCTGCCGCAGGAGCTCCTCAAGCGCCTCGACGTCACGGACTTCGCGACGCCTGTCTACACCGTGGACGCGCTGCGCTCGAACCGGGACGCGCGCCTAGTCGTGACGGCCGCAGCCGAGTACGACCAGGTTGCGTACCAGTCCGACAACGTCTTCACCCTCGAGCTCAAGCCGCCCGTCCCGAAGGCGGCTGCCACCGGCAGCTCCAGCGCCTTCAACCAGAATCGCGAATACACGGGCGAGCGGTTCTCGATGAACTTCCAAGACATCGAGACGCGCGCAGCCCTGCAGCTGATCGCCGACTACAGCAACTTGAACATCTCGGTCAGCGACACCGTCCAGGGCAGCGTCACGCTGCGCCTGCAGAACGTGCCGTGGGACCAGGCGCTCGACATCGTGATGACGACCAAGGGCCTCGGCATGCGGCGCAACGGCAACGTCATCCTCGTGGCGCCGGCCGAGGAGATCGCCGCGCGCGAGCAGGCCGACCTGCAGGCGCAAAAGGCGCTCCAGACCCTCGAGCCGCTGCGCTCGGAGTTCATCCAGGTGAACTACGCAAAGGCCAGCGAGCTCGCCGAGCTGATCCGCGGCGGCAGCGGCGGCGCCGGCGGCACCAATCGCCTGGTCTCCGATCGCGGCAGCGTCGCGATCGATCAGCGCACCAACACGCTGCTCGTCCAGGACACGGTGAGCAGCCTCGCGAACATCCGGCGGCTCGTCGCGGCGCTCGATGTCGCCGTGCGCCAGGTGCAGATCGAAACGCGCGTCGTGATCGTGAACGACGACTACAGCCGGGAGCTCGGCGTGCGCTTCGGCACCACCGTCGCGAACGACCAGCCGAACAACGGTCTGATCTCGTTCACGGGCGACAGCGCGGGATCCGACACGATCGTCGGTTCCGCGATCAGCAACATCAACAACACCGGCAACCCGCTGCCGGTCACGATCCCGCCAATCGCCAATCGCTACGCCGTGAACCTGCCGGTCGCAAACCCGGCGGGTCGGTTCGCGCTCGCGATCTTGGACTCGAGCTACCTCGTGGACCTCGAGCTCTCGGCGTTGCAGGCGGAAGGCGCCGGCCGAATCGTCTCGACGCCGCGCGTCGTGGCCACGAACCAGCGCGAGGCGACGATCGAGCAGGGCGTCCAGATCCCCTATCAGGAATCGTCGTCGAGCGGCGCGACCACGACTCAGTTCAAGGACGCAGTGTTGAGCCTCACGGTTCTGCCGCAGATCACGCCGGATGACAAGATCATCATGGATCTCAAGGTCACGAAGGACTCGGTGGGCGAGGTCGTGCCCAGCGCAACCGGCGGCTTCGTGCCGAGCATCGACACCCGCTCGGTTACCTCGACCGTGGTGGTCAACGACGGCGAGACCGTGGTGCTCGGCGGTATCTACGAGACGGAGATCCGCGACACCTTCACCAAGGTGCCGGTGCTCGGCGACATTCCGGGCCTCGGCTACCTGTTCCGCAGCCGCAAGAACGTGAACAACAACGCGGAGCTGCTGATCTTCGTCACGCCGAAGATCATCCGCGAGGGCGCGCGACTCGAGTAAGCGCTCGGACCGCGAGCTCGACGCTCTCGGAAAGGCCGGCCATTGCGCCGGCCTTTTCGTTTTGCTAAACGCTGCGGGAGTAGACGGGACTTCGGATTCGATGTCGAAGGCAAACGTATATCTGATCGGCCCGATGGGCTCGGGCAAGACGGCGGTCGGCCGCCGGCTCGCGACGATGCTCGGCAAGGAGTTCTTCGACAGCGACGCCGAGATCGAGAAGCGCACCGGCGTCGACATCCGCTTCATCTTCGAGAAAGAAGGCGAGGCGCGGTTCCGCGCGCGGGAGCGCGACGTCATCGCGGCCCTCGCCGCGCTCGAAGGCGTGGTGGTCGCGACCGGCGGAGGCGCGGTGCTCGACCCGTCGAACCGGGCGCTTCTCGCAAGCACCGGCACCGTGGTCTATCTCGAGGCGAGCATCGACACGCAGCTGCAGCGCACCGGGCCTTCGCGAAACCGCCCGCTCCTGATGAACGACGACCCGCGCACCGTGCTCGAGCGGCTCATGTCCATTCGGCGGCCGCTCTACGAAGAAATCGCCGACGTCCGCGTGGACACCACGGGCCGGCGCGTCAAGACCGTGGCCGCCAGCGTCCGCGAGCTGCTCGACGCGCAGACCTGACGGCGTTTGCAAATTCGCGCCCTGCCTGCGACCCTTCGCGCCGTGGAAACCATCACCGTCGCGCTCGGCGACCGCAGCTACCCGATCCACATCGGCGGCGGCTCGATCGGCGAAGGCGCACTGTACGGCGCCCGCGCGAAGCAGCTGCTCGTCGTCACGAACGACGTGGTGGCGCCGCTCTATCTCGACGCGGTGCGGGGCGCGCTCGGCCCGAGAGACGTTGAGGTGCTCGTGCTGCCCGACGGCGAGCGCGAAAAGACGCTGGCGACGTTCGCGCGGATCCTGGACCGGCTCGTCGACGCGCGCTTCCATCGCGATTGCTGTCTCGTCGCGCTCGGCGGTGGCGTCGTGGGCGACGTCACCGGCTTCGCCGCCGCGAGCTTCCAGCGCGGCGTCGACTTCGTGCAGGTGCCCACCACGCTGCTCGCTCAGGTGGACTCGTCGGTCGGCGGCAAGACCGCGGTGAACCACCCGCGCGCCAAGAACATGATCGGCGCGTTCCATCAGCCGATCGCGGTGATCGCCGACACCGCCACGCTGCGCACGCTGCCGCCGCGCGAGCTCGCGGCCGGCCTCGCGGAGGTCATCAAGTACGGCGTCATCGTGGACGCCGAGTTCTTCTCGTGGCTCGAGGCGAACGTCGCGAAGCTGCGGGCGCTCGACGCCCAGGCGCTGACCTACGCGATCCGCAGAAGCTGCGAGATCAAAGCCGCGATCGTCGCCGAGGACGAGCGCGAGCACGGCCGGCGCGCGCTTCTCAATCTCGGTCATACGTTCGGCCACGCGCTCGAGTCGATCGGCGCCTACGAGCGCTGGCTGCACGGCGAGGCGGTGTCGCTCGGCATCATGCTCGCCGCGCGCACGTCGGCAGCCTTGGGTTGGATCGGCGACGAGGACTGCGAGCGCATCGAGGCGCTGCTCGAGCGCGCCGGGCTGCCCGTGACCGCGGGCGACACGGTGGACCCTGATCTAGTGCTCGAGCACATGCAGATCGACAAGAAGGCTGACAAGGTGGGCCTCAAGCTGATCCTGCTCGATGGCATCGGTTCGGCCGTCGTAACGCGCGCGCCCGAGCGGGTGGTGCTGCGCTCCGTGCTCGGCGCGCGGCTCGCGTCGCCGTGAGGGACGGCGGCGTCGAGCTCGCACCGTACGCCGCGCACGCGGCCGCCTCGCGCGGCCGCCGACACCCGGAGCCGCCGCCCGCCTACCGCACCGAGTTCCAGCGGGACCGCGACCGCGTGATCCACTCGACCGCGTTTCGGCGGCTCGTCTACAAGACGCAGGTGTTCGTCAACTACGAGGGCGACCTCTACCGCACGCGGCTCACCCATTCGCTCGAGGTCGCGCAGATCGCGCGCACGGTCGCGCGCGCGCTGTCGTTGAACGAAGACCTCGTCGAGGCGATCAGCCTCGCGCACGATCTCGGCCACACGCCGTTCGGCCACGCGGGCCAGGATGCGCTCAACGATTGCATGCGCGACTTCGGCGGCTTCGAGCACAACCTGCAATCGCTGCGCGTCGTCGACGAGCTCGAGGAGCGCTACCCGAGCTTCCGCGGGCTCAATCTCACCTTCGAGACACGCGAAGGTATCCTGAAGCACTGCTCCCTGAAGCATGCGCGCGAGCTCGGCGACGTCGGCAAGCGCTTTCTCGAGCGGAGCCAACCCGGTCTCGAGGCGCAGCTCGCGAACATCGCCGACGAGATCGCGTACAACAACCACGACGTGGACGACGGATTGCGCTCCGGGTTGATCACGCTCGAGCAGCTCGCGACCCTGCCGTTCTTCGCGGCGGTCCTTCGCGCCGTCGAGCGCGCCTATCCCGACATCAAGCCCGGGCGGCTCGGAGCCGAGGCCGTGCGCCGCATGATCGGCGAGCTGGTCACCGACCTGCTACAGACGAGCGCGGCCGCGATCGCGAAGGCCAGCCTAAGCGACATCGACGCGGTGCGCGCGGCGCCGGAGCCCTTGATCCGGTTCAGCGCGCCGATGCAGGAAACGCAGCTCGCGCTCAAGGGTTTTCTGCGCGACTCGCTCTACAGCCATCCGCGCGTGCGCCGGATGACGCAGCAAGCGCAGGAAACCGTGCGCCGGCTCTTCGACGCGCTGTCGGCCGACTACGGGCGGATGCCGGACGAGCATGCCGAGCGCGCGCGAGCGGCAGCCGAGCGCGGCGACGCGGCGGCCGCAGCCCGCGTCGTCGCCGACTACATCGCGGGAATGACCGACCGCTTCGCGCTGCAAACCCGCGACACCCTCCGCGCCGAAAAATAGGGACATGCTGGCTTTTTCCGTGCGGGCAAGCGGCCCATCAGGGCGCATCGAATCGTGACGTTGCGAGCATCGTCGCGCGGCGACGCACGGAAAAAACCAGCATGTCCCTATTTTTCGGCGCGGGCTCGGCGACGCTTCTGCGGAAAAGCCAACATGTCCCCATTTTTCGTTAGAATCCCGGCATGTCTGCAGAACCGCATCCGAGCGCGGCGCGCCCGATCCCGGCGCGCGAGCGCCTGATCTTTGCGCTCGACGTGCCCGATCTCGCCGGAGCGAAAAGGCTCGTCACGACACTCGGCGACAGCGTCTGGTTCTACAAGATCGGCCTCGAGCTCGCGACGTCGCCACACTACTTCGAGCTGCTGCGCTGGCTGATCGACCACGGCAAGCGCGTCTTCACCGACCTGAAGCTCTACGACATCCCTGCCACCGTCGCCGCCGCCGTGCGGCAGCTGCGCGATTCCGGCGCGTCGTTCCTGACCGTGCACGGCGACCGCGCGATCATGGAGGCGGCCGCGAAAGAAAAGGGCGCCGAGCTCCGCGTGCTCGCGGTCACGGTGCTCACCAGCATCGCCGATGCGGACTTGAAGGACATGGGCGTCACCACCGGAGTCGGCGAGCTCGTGGAGCTGCGTGCACGGCTCGCCGTCGCGAGCGGCTGCGACGGTGTGATCGCGTCGGGCCTCGAGGCCGCCCGGCTGCGCGCGGCGCTCGGCCCGCGCGCGCTGATCGTCACGCCCGGCATCCGCCCCGCGAGCAGCCAAGGAGGCGACGACCAGCGCCGCGTCGTCACGCCTCGGCGCGCGTTCGAGGCGGGCGCCGACCACATCGTTGTCGGCCGGCCGATCCGCGACGCCGCCGATCCGCACGCGGCCGCGGCCGAGATCCAGGCCGAGATCGCCGCCCTCTTCGAATGAACGCGGCCGGATGAACCCTCTCCGGATAGACCCTCTTCGGACGAACGAACCCGAATGAACGCGAGCGGCACGCCGCTCCCGCCCGCCTCCACCGACGCGCAAGGACGCGCGCGACGGCTGCGCCGCATGCGCGTGTTCGCGACGGCGCTGCTCGCGGCCATGGCCGCGATCTTCGTCGCGACGACCTGGGCGCTGCCGCGAGAGCCTTGGGTGGACGCGCTGCGCGCGTTCGCCGAGGCCGCGCTGATCGGCGGCCTCGCCGACTGGTTCGCCGTGACCGCGCTGTTCCGCCACCCGCTCGGCCTGCCGATCCCGCACACGGGCGTGGTACCGGCGCGCAAGGACGAGATCGGCCGCGCGCTGGCGCGCTTCATTCGCGACAACTTCCTGGTCCGCGAGGCCGTCGAGCGCCGGCTCGACCGCACTGACCTCGCGGGCCGGCTCGGCGCGTGGCTCGACGGCGAGGGAAACGCCGCGCGCGTCACGCACGACGCGGCGGCCGCGCTCGACTGGGCGCTCAGCGCCGGCGACGGCGGCGAAGTGCGCACGGCGCTCGGCGGCACGCTCAAGCAAGCGTTCGACAAGGTGCCGGTGAGCAGCGCGATCGCGACGCTCCTCGAGGTGCTGACCTCGGGAACGCACGCACAAACCGTGATCGACGAGCTCGTGAAGTTCGCGCGCGGGCAGCTCGAGAGCCACCGCGTGATGATCCGCGTGCGGATCCATGAGCGCAGCCCGTGGTGGATGCCGCAGTTCGTGGACCAGGAGATCTACGACAAGCTCATGGCCGAGGTCGAGCGGCTGCTCGACTCGATCGCGGCCGACCCCGCGCACCCGGCGCGCCTCGAGCTCATCACGCGCGTCAAGTCACTGCAGCACGCACTCGCGGCGGATCCAACTCTCGCCGACAAGAGCCGGGCGCTGCAGCAGGACTTCGTATCCCACCCCGCAGTGCGCGCCTACGCGCACGACCTCTGGTCGCGCCTCGCCGAGGATCTGCACGCGGCGCTCGCGACACGGGGGTCGCCGCTCAGACTCGGCGTCGAGCACGAGATCCGCAAGCTCGGCGCAGTGCTGCGCGACGACCCCGAGGTCGCGGCGCGGCTCAACGGCTGGCTCAAGCAGCTGCTGCTCTATCTCGTCGAGAACTACCGCGATCCGTTGTCGGAAATCGTGTCGGAGACCATCGAGAGCTGGGACCCGATCGCGACGTCGAAGCGCATCGAGCAGAACATCGGCACGGATCTGCAATTCATCCGCGTGAACGGCACGCTCGTCGGCGGGCTCGTCGGCCTGCTGATCTATCTCGGCTCGCGCTTGCTCGGCTGACCGCCGAGCGCGTACGCCAACGCGTAGCCGAGGAGATTCACCGCGACGAGCACGCCCAAGATCAGGAACTGCACGCCCCGCGTAAGAGCATCACCGCGTCGGCGGCGAGGGCGTAGCGCATAGGGGGATCAGGACGGGGGCACGGCGGCGCCCGGCGCCCCCCTCGGCCGACCCGCGGTCTCGCGCTCCTTGAGCTCGCGCCGCAGGACCTTGCCCACGTTCGACTTCGGCAGCTCGTCCATGAACTCCACCTTGCGCGGCACCTTGTAGCCCGTGAGGTTCGCCCGCGCGTGCGCGATGACTTGCGCCTCGGTGATCGACGGGTCCTTGCGCACGACGAAGAGCTTCACGACCTCACCCGACTGCGCGTCCGGAATTCCAATCGCCGCCGCCTCGCGGACGCCGGGCTGACGCACCGCCGCGTCCTCCACCTCGCTCGGATACACCTTGAACCCGGACACCACGATCACGTCCTTCTTGCGGTCCTCCATGAACACGAACCCGGCGGGGTCGATGTGCCCGAGGTCGCCGGTGCGGAGCCAGCCGTCGCCGGTCAACACCTTGGCCGTGTCGTCCGGCCGGTTCCAATACCCCGCCATGACTTGGGGCCCGCGAGCGCAGATCTCGCCGACCTCGTCCACGCCGAGCCGTTTGCCCGCCTCGTTGAAAATCGCTACCTCCGTCGACGGGAACGGCACACCCAGCGAGCCGTTGAAGCTCGTGAGGTCGAGCGGGTTGGCGGCGACGATCGGCGACGCTTCCGTGAGCCCGTAGCCCTGCGCGATCGGCACGCCCGTCACCGCGTGCCAGCGCTCCGCCACCTCGCGCTGCACGGCCATGCCGCCGCCCATCACGACCCGCAGGGCGCTGAAGTCGAGCTCGGCGAACTCCTGTGCGTGCAGCAAGCCGTTGAACAACGTGTTCACGCCCGTCAGGAACGCGAACCGCGTGCCGCGGAGCTGCCGCAAGAACGCCCGCATGTCGCGGGGATCGGTGATCAGCAGGTTGTGGCCGCCGAGCTCGACGAAGCAGAGCAGGTTCGCGGTGAGCGAGTACACGTGGTAGAGCGGCAGCGGCGTCACGACCACGCCGGCGTCCTTGTCGTAGAACGGCCCGGCCCATGCGGCCGACTGGAGCGCGTTCGCGACCATGTTGCGATGCGTGAGCTGCGCGCCCTTCGCGACGCCCGTCGTGCCGCCCGTGTACTGCAGGAACGCCGTATCGGTGCCACGCAGACCCGGGTTGACGTAGGCGAGCGAGCGGCCCTCCTCGAGCGCGCTGCGGTACGCGACCGCGCCCGGGATCCGATAGGGCGGCACGAGCCGTTTCACGTACTTCACGGCGAAGTTCACGGCGAGCCGCTTCAGCGTTCCGCAATGATCGCCGAGCCGCGTAACGATCACGCTCGCGATGCCCGTCTGCGGCAGCGCGGTCGAGAGAGTATGCGCAAAGTTCTCGAGCACCACGATCGCGAGCGCGCCGCTGTCCTGCAATTGATGCTCGAGCTCGTGCTGCGTGTACATGGGGTTCACGTTCACCACCACGAGACCCGCGCGCAGGATGCCGAGCATGGCCACGACGTACTGCAACGTGTTCGGCAGCATCACGGCGACGCGCGCGCCGCGGCTCAAGGCCGGCAGCGACTGGAGATACGCCGCGAAGGCGCGGCTGAGACGATCGGCCTCGGCGAACGTGAGCGTCTCGCCGAGATTCGTGAAGGCGGGTGCGTCCGCGTAGCGCTGGAAGCTCGCCTCGAACAGCGCGGCGAGCGACGGGTAGCGGTCGGGATCGATCTCCGCCGGCACGCCGGTCGGATACGAGGCGAGCCAGGGTTTGTCCGTCATCGTTTGCTTAAGACGCGGGGCAGCACGCGCCAGACGTTGTCGAACACGATCCTCTGGCCCGCGGCGTTCGGGTGGATGCTGTCCGCCTGCATGAGCTCGGAATGGAGCGCGACGCCGTCGAGCAGAAAGTCGACCAGCGTCAGGTCGAACTTCGCGGCGAGCTCCGGGTACACCGCTGCGAACGCTCGCGTGTACGCCGGGCCGTAATTCGGCGGTATCTGCATGCCCGCGAGCACCACGCGCGCACCGTGTTGCTGGCAGAGCTCGATCATCCGCGCGAGATTCGCGCGCAGCGTGTCGACCGGCTGACCGCGCAACCCGTCGTTGCCGCCGAGCTCGAGCACGACGATCGCCGGCGCGTGCGCGTCCAAGATCCGCGGCAGCCGCGCGAGCCCGCCTGACGACGTGTCGCCCGCGATGCTGGCGTTCACCACGTCATAACCGTAACCTTCGCCCTCGAGGCGTTCCGTAAGCTCCGCTACCCACGACTGATCCGCGCCGGCTAGTCCATAGCCGCTGCTCAAGGAATCGCCCACCACGACGATCGTTGGACCGGCAGACCAGCCCGCCGGCACGCATAGGACGGTCAGCGCGAGCAGGGCTGCGAGTCGAGCGAGCATGAGTGGCGACGTCCTGTTGCGAGCCGATGGGCTCACGAAAAAGGTTAGCAGCCCCGAGGGCGAGCTTACCATCCTCGATCGTGTGAGCTTCGACGTGAATCGCGGCGAGACCGCCGCGATCGTCGGCCCCTCCGGCGCCGGCAAATCGACGCTGCTGGCGTTGCTCGCGGGTCTCGACGAGCCGACCTCGGGCCACGTTTGGTTAAACGGCACGGAGCTCACGGCGCTCGACGAGGACGGCCGGGCCGGGCTGCGCAGCCGCGAGGTCGGGTTCGTCTTTCAATCGTTTCACCTGCTGCCGTCGTTGACGGCGATCGAGAACGTGCTGCTGCCGCTCGAGCTCTCGTCCACCCCGAATGCGGCCGCGCGGGCGCGCCAGGCGCTGATCGACGTGGGGTTGGGCGAGCGGCTCCGCCACTATCCGAAGCAGCTGTCGGGTGGCGAGAAGCAGCGCGTCGCGATCGCGCGCGCGTTCGTGACTCAGCCGTCGCTGCTCTTCGCCGACGAGCCCACCGGCAATCTCGACAACAAAACCGGCGAGAAAATCTTGGGCCTCTTGTTCGATCTGAACGCCGCGGCCGGCACCACGCTCGTGCTGGTGACGCACGACCTCGTGGCGGCGGCGCGCTGCACCCGCACGATCGAGCTCGCGGGCGGGCGCAGGGTCGCGACCGACACGACGACTGACGGCGCGCCGACAGCCGTGAGCTCGACTTCTTCGCGAGCGCCCGAACGCTAATAACGTTTTCTTCGAACGCGGAACGCAGCGCCGCCCGGGCGAGTCCATCCTTTGGAGGGCCAAGGATCGGCCACGGGCGTGGCGACCGCGGCCGAACGCAAGGAGGTCGCCAATGAAAACGATTTCGAGAATTTGCGCGGCGCTCGTCGCGCTGAGCGCGTTGGGCAGTACCGCGGCACAGTCCCCGAGCACGAACATCGGCGCCGGCATAGGCGACATCGGCGGCGGGCTGCCGCCGATCGGCGCGGGCGCAGATACGATCGGCGTGCCGGGCTTGTCCACGCCGATGCCGCCGCCGGTTCCGGGGATCGGCGTGGGCATGCCGAGCTTCGGGGAGTCGGCGTCCGGCGATTGCCCGTTCGGGATGGCGATTCTCTGCATCCCGCTGCCCGGGGGCGGCATCGACTCGCGCCTACCCCCGATCGGCGGAAGCTTCTCCGCTCCGGGCCGCCTGGTTCCCGGCGTGATTAACGTGCCGCCGCCACCCGGTCCATTCGCGATCGGCAGCTCGCCCCCCCGTGGACTCAACACTTCGACGATCGGGGGCACGACGATCAGCGGCGCGCCGATCGGGGGTTCGTCGCCGGGATTGATCAACTCCTTGGTTCCGCCGCCGTTCGATCCATTCGGCTCGACGCCGGGCTCGTCGCCTATCGGCGGCGCAGCGCCGATAGGCGGAAGCGCAGCCGGGTCGACCGCGCCTCTGCCAGGGCCGGGCGCCGGCGGGTCGGGCGCGGGGTCGTCACCGTCCGGTCCGAGCAGCACGCTCGACCCGGTGTTCTGCACGCCCGACCAGGTCGGCTGTCTCTGAGGGCGGACCGGCGGCTTGCCGTTTGGGCTTTTCGTTTGGCCGGCAGTCCGCAGGGCTTACACTGCGGTATCGCGGGAGTTTCGCAGGGCTCACGACGTTGCGGCCATTCTGGGAGAACAAGAAGCTCACGGAGATGACCCCCGAGGAGTGGGAGTCGCTCTGCGACGGCTGTGGTCGGTGCTGTCTCAAGAAGTTCGAGGACGCGCGCACGCGCGAGGTCGTGTACACCGACGTCGCGTGCCGCTTGCTCGATTGCGAACGCTGCCGCTGCACGAGCTATGCGGACCGCGCCAAGCTCGTTCCCGATTGCGTGGTGCTCGATCCGGAGCAGCTCGACCGGCTGCAGTGGTTGCCCTCGACCTGCGCCTACCGGCGCCTCGCCGACGGCAAGCCGCTCGAGTGGTGGCATCCGCTCGTCTCCGGCGATCCGCGAACGGTACAGCAGGCGGGAATCTCGATTCGGGGTCGCGCGCTGTCGGAGGCGAGCGTCACGCCGCGTGAGATCGAGGAGCGCGTGATCCGGTGGGTGAAGCCCGCGCGTAAGGGCCGCGCGCGCAAGACCGGTCGGTAAATGGCGCGGGTGTCGTCAACCAATTAGGGTCAGACACCTGCGGTGTCAGACCCTGCAGACACCTGCGGTGTCAGACCCTGCTCGTCATCCTGCGGTCTGCATCGCGTGGGCGATGCCGTTGACGCTCGCGATGAGCGCCTGGAGCACCGCGTCGTTCTGCCGGCCGTTCGCGCGCCAGCGCTCGAGCAAGTCCACTTGCAGGAAGCTCATCGGGTCAACGTAGGGATTGCGCAAGCGGATCGCACGCCGCAACGTCCGTGACGCCTCGAGCAGCTCGCTCTGCCGGCTCAAGCGCAGCACCTGCTCGACGCAGCTTTGATACTCGGCGCGGATCGAGGGGAAGAACCGCTCGTGCAGCTCGCCCGAGAGCCGCGAGTAGAGCGCCATGATGTCGAGGTCGGCCTTCGCGAGCGCGGTGCCCGCGTCGAGCACCAACACGCGGAAGAAGTGCCACTGCTCGAACATCTCGAGCAGCTGCGCCTCGCCGTGCAGCTCGTGGGCCTTCTTCAAGCCGGTCGCGACTCCGTGCCAGCTCGGCAGCAGGCAACGATTCTGCGTCCACGCGAAGATCCATTGCGCGGCGCGCGTCTCCTCGGCTTGCACGCCGACGTGCTCCGCGCGCTCGGACTTGCTGCCGATCCGCTCGATCACGTCGATCGGCGTCGCCGCGCGGAAGTACGCGAGGAAGTCGCCGGACTCCGTGAACAGCTTCTGATACGCGGCGCGGCTGGCGGCCGCGATGTCCTCCATCACCGCCTGCCACCGCGCCGCGGCCGGCGGCAGCTTCGGCGGACGCGCCGTCACCAGCAGCACCGAGCTCACCGTCTGCTCGAGGCTGCGCATCGCGATGCCGCGCAGGCCGTACTTCGAGTTGACCGTCTCGCCCTGCTCGGTCATCCGCAGCCGGCCCGCGATCGCGCCGGGCGGCGCGGCGAGCACCGCCTCGTGCAACCGCCCGCCGCTGCGGCTCACCGTGCTGCCGCGGCCGTGGAATAGCGTCAGCGCGATGCCGTGCCGGCCGAGCGTCTCGACGAGCGCGGCCTGCGCCTTCTGCAAGCTCCAGCGCGCCGCGGCCACGCCGCCGTCGCGATGGCTGTCGAAGTAGCCGAGCATCACGAGTTGGTGATCGCCACGGCCGCGCAGGTGCGCGCGATAACGCTCGTCGGCGAGCAGCCGCTCCATGATCTGCGGCGCGCGCTCCACGTCCTCCACGGTCTCGAACAGCGGCGCGATGTCGAGCGGCACGTTCGCGCCCTTCGGCGCGAGGTGCCCCCAATGGGCGAGCAGCAGCACCGACAACACGTCGTCGGCGCCGTGGGCCATGCTCACGATGTACGGACCGATCGCCTCGCGGCCGTATTTCCTGCGGCAGTGCGCGATCGTCTGGAAAATCGCGAGCGTGCGCCGAGCCTCCGACGACAGGCTCCCAAACGGCGACTCGCGCCGCTCGAGCGCCTCGTCGAGCCGCCGCGCGCGCTCGTTACCGTCGAGCGTGAGCCAGGCGGGCTCTTGCAGCGCTTCACCCACTACGCGTCGATCCACGAGCGCGTTCTGGCGAATGTCGAGCGTCGCGACGTAGAAGCCGAACGTGCGCGCGCGGCGCAGGAGGCGCCGCACCGCGAACAGGCCCGCGTTGCGGCCCTTGTTCGCGCGCAGGCTCGACGCGACGAGTTCGATGTCCGCGATGAACTCGTCCGGCGACTCGTACGGGAACGCATCGTCGTCGTAAGTCGCCTGCAGCCGCGCGCCGACGAGCCGCAGGAACAGCCGATACGGCATCTGCCGGTGGCGCGCGGGGACCGAGCTCGCGGCCTCGGCGAAGTGGCCCGCGTAGAGCTGGGTGCGGCGCTCGAGCTCCTCCGACACGCCGACGCGGTTGGTGCTCTGCGAGAGGTGCTCCGCCAAGTCCTGGCACTCGCGATAGTAGAGCCCGAGCACGAGCGAGCGCTGCCGCGCGAGCGCCTCGCGAATGCTCTTGGCGGTGACGTGCGGGTTACCGTCCATGTCGCCGCCCACCCAGGTGCCGAACTTCACGAGGATCGGCAGGCGCAGCCGCGCGCCGCGCTCACCGTACACGGACGCGAGCGCGCTCTCGAGGCTCTCGTAGAAGGGCGGGATCATGCGGTACAGCACGTCGGTGAGGAAGAACAGCACGTGTTCCGCTTCGTCGCGCAGCCGCACGCCCTCCTCGGGCTGCTCCGACGTCTGCCAGCCGGTGGTCATCTCTTGGCGAATCTGGCCGAGCGCCGCCTCGGTCTCCTGGGGCGTCATGTACGGATCCATCATCTCGACGAGGTGGCGCGCGATGCTCTGCTGCTTGCGCAGCAGCGTGCGCCGCGTGACCTCGGTGGGATGCGCCGTGAATACGGGCTGGATGCTGATCGCGTTCAATACGCGCTCGAGCTCGTCGATGCCGACGTCCTGCGCCTCCAGCCGCTGACAGATGTCCTGGAACCCGAAGGGCTGCGGCGTCGTGGCGTCGCGCAGATACGCGCGGCGCCGGCGGATGCGATGCACCTGCTCCGCCATGTTGACCATCTGGAAGTACGTGGAGAACGCGCGGATGAAGTCGCGCGCGGTGCTCGGCGCGAGCGCGCCGAGCAGGCTCTTGAGCTCGCCCTGTGCGGCCGGATCGCTCTCGCGGTGCGCGATCGCGAGCTTGCGCGCGGCCTCCACGAGGTCGAACAGCGCCTCGCCGGCCTGCTCGCGCACGAGGTCGCCGACGAGCTCGCCGAGCCGGTGCACGTCCTCGCGCAGCGCCTGGTCCTTCTCCGCGAAGAAGATGTTGGCGCGGACAGTACGTGACGTGGACGACGACATCGCGGCTTGAGCACTCCTCGGCGCGCCCCGATTGTAGCGCGCCCGCGTCGCGCAAACGCGACGCGGAGCCGACCGCCGCGAGCCGACAGCGCGAGCGTTTCGAGCCAGTAGGGGCGTCGGCCGCCCACCCGTCTACTAGTGAGCACTGGCTAGGAGGTGCACATGACGCGCTCGACCCGAGTCTTGGCGATTCTCGCGGCCCTCTCGGTGCCGCCCATTCCGGCGCAAGCCGCGTATCACCTCACCGCTAAAATCGAGGTCGGCGGCGAAGGCGGCTGGGACTATCTCGAACCGGATCCGATCGCGCGCCGTCTCTACGTGAGCCACGAAGACCACGTCGTCGTCATCGACATGGACGCGCTCAAGGTGGTCGGCGACGTGCCCGACACGCCCGGCATCGGCGGCGTCGCTCTGGCCCGCGATCTCGATCGCGGCTTCACCGCCAATGGCGACGAAGACACCGTCGGCGTGTTCGAGCTCGGCAGCCTGAGGCCCCTGGCGAAGTGGAAGGCCACGGGCAAGCGCCCGAATCAGATCGCCTACGAGCCGACCACTCAACGTGTGTTCAGCTTCAATTCGACCGGACGCAACGTCACGGTATTCGATGCCCGCAGCGGTGCCGTGCTCGGCACCATCGAAGTGGACGGCCGGACGGAATTCTATGCGCTGGACGGCAAGGGGATGATCTACGACTCGCTGCAGGACAAAGCGACGGTCATCGCGATCGACGCGCGCGCGATGAAGGTCGTCGCGACGTATCCGCTCGCGCCGCATGCGCAGCCGGCGGGCACCGTGATGGATCCGCTCACGCGTCGCATTTTCGTCGCGTGCCGCAGCAAATCCTTCCTGGTCCTCGACGCGGACAGCGGAAAGATCCTGGCAACCTTCCCGATCGGCGAGCGCAACGACGCGGCCAAGTTCGATCCCGGCCTGAAGCTCGCATTCGCTTCCAACGGCGACGGCACGGTCGCCGTGGTGCACGAAGAATCTGCGGACAAGTTCACGCTGGTCGAAACCGTGCACACCGAATACGGTGCGCGAACCATGGCCGTAGATCCCACGACGCATCGGCTGTTCTTACCGTCGGCAGACTTTGCTCCCGCCGCCGCACCGACCCCAGCCAATCCCAATCCGCGCCGGACAATGGTCCCGGGATCGCTTCGCGTGCTCGTCTTCGAGCCTTAGCGGTACGCGCGCGCCTGCAGGTCGAACAGGCGCGCGTAGCGGCCGCCGAGGGCGATCAACTCGGGATGCGTGCCCTGCTCGATGATCTGGCCCTGGTCGAGCACCACGATCAGGTCGGCGTGGCGCACCGTCGAGAACCGGTGCGAGATCAGGATCGAGATCCGGTTCGCGGTGAGCGAGCGGAAGTGGTCGAAGATCTGCGCTTCGGTCTCGGCGTCCATCGACGCCGTGGGCTCGTCGAGCACGAGGATCTCGGCGCCCGCCCGCATGAACGCGCGCGCGAGCGCGATCCGCTGCCACTGGCCGCCCGAGAGCTCCTGGCCGTTGTTGAACCAGCGGCCGAGCTGCGTGTCGTACGCGGCCGGCAGCGTCGCAATGAACTCGCTCGCCTGACCCTTGGCCGCCGCGTCGCTCCAGCGGGCGCGGTCGTCGAACGCGGTGACGTCGCCCGCGCCGATGTTCTCGCCCACCGTGATCTGGTAGCGATTGAAGTCCTGGAAGATCACGCCGATGCGGCTGCGCAGCGCCACGGGGTCCCAGTCGCCCAAGTCGCGGCCTTGATAGCGGATCGTGCCCGCGCTCGGCCGGTACAAGCCCGCGAGTAGCTTGACGAACGTGGTCTTGCCCGAGCCGTTGAGCCCCACGAGCGCGACGCTCTGTCCCGGCTTGATCTTGAGCGTGACGTCGCGGATCGCCGGCGTCTCGGCGCCGGGATAGCTGAACGAAACGCCCTCGAGCTCGACGCCGGCGCGTTCGTCGACGCCGGCCGTGGCGCTGCCGCGAATGCCTCGACCCGGCTGCTCGAGGTAGTCGTAGAGATTCGATAGATAGAGGTTGTCCTCATACATGCCGCCGATCGCGCTCAGGCTCGCGCTCACCGCGCCCTGGCCTTGGCGAAACAGCGTGAGATACATCGCCATGTCGCCGAGCGAGATCGTCTGCCGCACCGTCGAGACCGCGATCCACGCGTACGCGCCGTAGAAGGCGGCGTCCGCGAGCAGTCCGAGCGCGAAGCCCCAGCCGACGCGGCGTGTCGTGAGCCGCCGCTCCTCGTCGTAGATCCGCCGGAAGATGTCGCGGTAGCGGCCCATGAGCTTGGGTCCCAGATCGAACAGCTTCACTTCCTTCGCGTGATCCTCGCGCGCGAGCACGATCTCGAGATACGCGAGCATTCGCCGGTCGGGGCTCCGCCACTGGAACGCGCGGAACCGCTCGCCCGAGAACTTGGTCTCGGCGACGAACGCCGGCAGCCCCGCGACGACCAGGATCGCCACGGCCCACGGCGAGAAGTGCAGCAGCAGGCCGGCGAAGCTCGCGATCGAGATGCCGTTCTGCGCCAGCGCGAACGTGCGGTTCACGAGCGACAGCGGCCGGATCGACGCCTCCTGACGCGCGCGGTTCAGCTTGTCGTAGAACTCGGAGTCCTCGAACTGCGCGAGCTCGAGCGTGAGCGCCTTGTCGAGAATCAAGAGATGCACGCGCTGCGACAAGAGCACGCGCAGCAGCGACTGGCAGAAGTCGATGCCGCGCTGCGCCCCGGCGACCAGCGCCGACACCGCCGCAAGTGCGGCGACGAGCAGCAGCACGTGCTCGTAGTCCGCCGCGCCGGTCGCGCGAAACACCGGGATCTCGGCGACGACGGCGTCGAGGATCAGCTTGGCGAGATACGCGATCGCCGCCGGCAGCACGCCGGCGGTGGCCGTGAGCAGCGCGAGCGCGACCGTGAGGCCGCGGTGGGTGGACCAGACGAGCGCGAGCGCACGGCGGCCGTACCGCCATATCCCTAAGTAGCCTTCGAACGCCGAGCCGAATGCCATCGCCGCCTTTGCCTCAAACGAGCACGCGAGGGTCCCACCCTACCGGGCGCCGACATGGATGCAAACCGCCGCGCCCGGGGAAGGCGAACACCCGCGCCGGCATCGGCCGAGACGCGGCGCGCCTTCGAGGCGGACTTTGGTCCCATGTAGCGGCGGCGGCTCGTTTGTTAACGTCCGCGTCGTCTGTATCAGGGGCAGAAAACCGCTTCCAATAGAGGGCAACACCATGCGTCCAGTCATCGGCTTCGGCGGAACCACCGCCACCTTACTCGTTCTCGTTTGGTCGAGCGCGTCTCTCGCACAGGGCTGCAGCGACCTCGTGTTCACCGGCGAGGTCGCCCAGAAGTACCCGAACGCGAAGAACGCGTGCCTCGACGTCGTGCAGCGCGACGGCAAGACCTTCGCCCACTTCAAGGCGCGAATCCAGAGCATTCGCGGCGGCCAGGTGACGGCGGACTTCAAGCAGCCGGACGGCACGTACACGCGCCCGATCGAGTTCACTCCGCCGAGCTCGCAGCGCCTCCGGATCGCGGGCCAGTCGTTGCGCTGGAGCGAGCTGAGCCGCGGCCAAGAGCTCGACGTCTACTTGCCCCCGGACCGCTGGGAAATCGCGGTGCCTGACGACGCGCCGACGCTCGCCGCGCAGCAAGCGCCCGTGCAGACCGTGCCGATCCACGAGCCGACGCCGACGTTCGCCGCGGCCCCGACCCTGCCGCGCACGGCGAGCATCGTGCCGGCGCTCGGCCTGCTCGGCGGGCTGCTGACCGGGCTCGCGGCGTTCGTGACCGTGATGCGGCGGCGATACGCGCCGGCAACGGGGCGTTGAGCCGCGCGAGCCATACGGGATCCGACGCCCGCCGCGCGGCGCCCGCGCGGCGGGCGTTGCTGCGCGCGACCGAGCTCGTGCTCCTGACCTCCGGGCTCGCACTGCTCGGCATCTACGCGGCGGCGCGCCTGGACACGGCGGTCGCGCAAGCCGCGGCGCTCGAGGCGTTCGCCGTTGCGCAGGCGGCCGGCGCCGCGCAGGCCGCGGGCGGTGGGAAGGCGGTGCCCGCGGCCAAGCTCGGCGACACGAGCGAGCCGGACCAGACGCTCTGGGACAAGGGGCGCATTGCGGCCTATCGCGCGAGCCTTGCAGCCGACGCGCCGCCCTTGGGCGTGCTCGCGGTGCCGCGGATCGGCCTGCGCGCCGCCGTCTTCGCAGGCACCGACACGCTCGCGCTGAACCGCGGCGTCGGCTGGATCGAGGGCACTGCGCCGCTCGGCGCGCTCGGCAACGTCGGCCTTGCGGGGCATCGCGACGGCTTCTTCCGGGGCCTGAAAGACATCGCCGTCGGCGACGAGATCGAGGTCCGGTCGCTCGAGGGCTCGATGCGCTACCGGGTGACGGAAACGCTCATCGTCACACCTGCCGACGTCTACGTCCTCGCGCCCACCGAGCGCGCCACGCTCACGCTCGTGACCTGCTACCCGTTCTACGTCGTCGGCGACGCCCCCAAGCGCTTCATCGTCAAGGCCGTCGCCGACGGCCCCGCCGCCTGACCCAACCGGTTCTCTCCCGATCGCAGGCTAGCGCGTGAGGTACATGCCGGCGTCGGTGCCGATGCTGAGGCGCGTTCCGCCCGAGCCCAAGTCCACGTAGTGCACGCTGTCGCGCGCGATTGCTCCGATCAGCGGCGGCGATTCGCTGACCACGGCGCCGTTGCGGGGATCGATCGTGACGAGCCGGCCGCCGGGTAGCAGACCTTCCGATCGTCCCACGAGCAGGTTCTTGCGCGCGAACACGGAAGGCTCGATCGCGATCGTGAGCGCGCGCCAGGGCAACGGGATCGTCTCGCTCGCACGCAGCTCCGAGTCGAACGGCGCGAGTAACGACGGGCTCGCCGGGCTCCCGGGGACATTCGGCGGATTGACCAATACGAACGTTTCCCCGCGGCCGTCGCCGTCCGTATCGCCGGCCGCGACGTCGGCGACGGTGCCCGCGAAGGGGAACGAGGCGTAGAGCTGGAACAGGCTCGGCGCGACCGCGCGCATGAAGACGTGCACGGACGAAGGAGTGAACGCAATGATCTCGCTTTCGCCGTTGTCGTCCCGGTCGGTGAGCAGCAAGCCGCGTGCGCCGGGCAGCGGCTCGCTTCGCCATAGGACTTGCCGCGTGGCGACGTCGAGCACCGAGACCACGCCGTTGTCGCCGAGCCAGACGAGCTCGTCGCGAGGATCGCCGTAGATGTTGCCGCTGACGAGCTGCACGGCGGGCTCGAACTGCGCCGGCGTCCACTCGACGTGTTCGGCGAAGAAATCGTAGGCCGTCGGGGTTGCGTCGAACGAACCGGTGTTGGCCAGCAACGCCTCGTCCGTGCCGTCGGCGTCGTAGTCGCGCACGGCGAGCGTCGAGAACACGCTGGTCACCTGCGTGCCTAGCTGCGCGCCGATCTCGAGGCCGCCGTCGGGAGCGAGCCGCACGAGGCGCGAGCTCGTCTGGGGGCTCTCGCCCGTCGTCGTGACGAACAGCGGCGCCGCCGGGCTCGTCGGGTTGCGCGCCAGCGCGCCGCCGGCGAACGGGCCCTCGAGCTGCACGGGGTCGGCGTTGGTCCACTCGATCGTGATGCCGGGATTCAGTCCCGCCACGACGAGCTCGTCCGACCCGCTGCTGGACAAGTTCGTGCCCCACACGATCTCGGTCTTGGAGTCGCCGTCGACGTCGCCGACCCCGAACGCGCTCACGCCGAATTCCTGATTGCCGATTTGAAACACGCTGCCGGCCGTGCCCGTGCCGGCGTCGTAGCGATAGCCGGTGACGTTGCCGGATTGGTTGTCGCCCGCCAGGATCTCGGCGCGCGTGTCGCCGCCGATGTCGCCGACGAACAGCGCGTCGAGGCGCGGGCTCGCCACGGCGAACAGCGGCGTCGCCACGCCGGAGCGAAACGCCGTGACCTTGTTGTCCACGAACGCCACGATCTCGTCGGCCCCGGCGCCGTCGACGTTGCCGACGGCCACGAGGTCGAATCCCTGCGGGCGTTGCCACTGCACCGCGGTCGTCTTGCCGTCGATCACGTAGCCGCCGCTCGTCACGATCTCGAGCGCCGCGTCGGCGTCGACGTTGCCGAGCGCCAGCGTGCCGCCGTACTGCGCGGGCCCGAGGGTGCTGACCACGGAGAGGTCGCTCGCGCGATACACGATGAGGTGCTGCGGATCGAAGCCGTTCACCGCGGCACACACGAGCTCCGCCGCACCGTCGCGGTCGAGGTCGCCGTACTCGAGGTCCGCGCACTGCTCGTCCGCGCCCACCGCCACGGAGGCGACCACTCGGCGCTCCACGCCGTCGAGCTTGAAGATCCGCTTGCCGGCCGTGACGAAGATCTCGTAGTGACCGTCGCCGTCCACGTCGCCGGCCGTCATCGTCTGCGCGTCGCTGAAGGCCCAAGGGCGGTCGGCGGGATCGAGCGCAAACGGGTACTCCCACGACTCGCGGTAGCCGCCCGCGCCGTCGGCCTCGATCTCGAGCAGCGAGCGCGGGCCCAACAGCAGCATCTCCGTGTCGTGGTCACCGTCGAAGTCGCCGATGCGCAAGGAGCCGACCACGGGGATCTGAATCCCGGTCCTGAGCAGCGGGTACCGGCGAGCCGGATCCTCGACGCGCAACGTTCCCGTGGCGGGATGCGCGCCCGGCCGGTCGAGCGTGATCGCCCAGCTCACGTCGAGCGTTCGATCGAACATCGGCCCTTGCGGCGTCCAGGCGACGGCGCCGGTTACGGGGTTTACGGTCATGCCCGCGGGGCCGTACGCGACCTCGAAACGCCATTGCCCGACGGGATCGCCGTCGGGATCGACGGCTCTCGCCGTGAACGTCGTGGGCATGCCGTAGGGCGCCGACGCCGGGGCCCCGACTGCCGTGACGTACGGCAACGCATCGAAAATCTCGGTGGTCGCCGTGGCCGTCACGGACAGGGCGTCGTCGCTGAACGTGGCTTCCACGGCAATCGTGTCGCCGCGGGTGGTCGCGCTCGCGGGCAGGGTAGCCGCCGTTTGCCCCGCCAGCACCGCGCCGTTGCGCCGCCAGACGTAAGCGGCCCGTAGCGGATCGCCGTCGGGATCGCTGACGTCCGCTACCGCGACGAGGTCCTCCGTCGTGTCGGGCGACGCCGGAGAAATCGACAACGTCGTCAGCACGGGCGGCCGATTGCCGATCGTCACGGAGGCCGTGCGCGTCGTCGTCATGCCGCGGTCGTCGCTCACGGTGACCGTGAACTCGAGGACGTCGTTGCGCACGGTCGGCAGCGTCAAGCTCCGCGTGTTGGTCGCGACGACGACGCCGTTGCGCCGCCACGCACTCTCGATCGTGAGCGTATCGCCGTTGGGGTCGGACGCGTCGTAACTGGCGAAGAGCGCCGCGCCCGGCGCGGGATGGTCGGGCTGGATCGTAAGGCCCGAGATGATGGGCGGCTCGTTCGGCTCCCAGTCGAAGAGAACGCCGTCGATCAGGCTCGTCCAAAGAGCCTGCCGTGGAGCGCCGAAGCCGCCGCCCGGTGCGGCGACCGCGTAGTCGACGGTCGCCTCGCCGAGCGTGAGACTGGCCGGCGTCGTGATCGACACACGCGAGCCCCCGGACGTCGACAGGTCGAGAGCGCCGGCCGTCGGCAAGCGCCCCAGCCTGCCGCTGAACGGCGCGCTCGTCGCAAACGTATAGGTTCCGCCGAGCCGCGCGCTGTCGACGCTGCCGCCCGTCGCGCTGAATGCGTAAGAAGTCGGCTGATCGGTCACCTCGACGGAGTTGATTCTCACGGTCTGTTGCGTGCCGGCCGACGTCACCACGAGCGACACGTTCGACGCGCGCCAACGCGTCGACACCACATCCGTCGTCACGGCAAGCGTGAACGACCCTACGAAGCGAAACGCCGGGAAATCGAGCGTGGTGTCGAAGTCGACCCGGCCTTCGATCCGCGGGTCGTCGGCGTCGAACGCCGACAGCGTCAGCGAGAGGGTGCGGCTGACGCCGTCGCATTCGCCGTGTTGAAACCGGATGATGTCGCCGGCGGTCAACGTGCCGGTGCCGTCGCGATCATCGTAGCTGAGCCGGATGACGGTCCCGCCTCCGGGGCTGCAGCTGAAGGTCTTTTGCTTCGTGCCTTCCGACCGAAGCTCGAGGCCCACGTTGACCGTGATCAAGCTGCTGACGAAGGCTTCCTCGGCGGAGCGCAGCGCATACTCGGCGGCCTCGACCGCGTTCGACTCGGTGAGCGCAAACGCCGGGGCACCGCCGCCGCCGCCGCCCCCGCCGCCCGCGCCGCCGCCACCCCCGCCACACGCGGCCACGAGCGAAAAAAATAGGAGAAGAAGGAACCGCCGCACCATGACGATTCATCCGCCGTTGTTGTTCTCGTTCCCGACACGATACTGCGACGCGGCGCCGGCGGTCCAGGCGGCGCGCCCGCCCCACGCGAGCGCCGCCCCGCACCGCCGATCGCACGCGGTCCGTGACGCCGGGACCCCGGACAATTGTCAAACGCCGACCGCATCGCCTCCGCGCGTGACCCCCGTCTGCTTGACCGCCGCAAGAGGCGCCGACATACTGCCGCCCCATGAACGGACGTCCGGGGTTTCGTGCGTGCAATCAACGCTGGTGGCGACGGTCACAAGCGAAGCGGGTAGCGCGCGCGTAGAAGACTCACCGTCGTCTAGACCGATGCAAACCCATCTTCGCGGATACGAAGATGGGTTTTTTGCTTTTAGGGCCCTCTTTTCGATCAGAGCTCGAAAAAGAACGTTCAAGGCAGGCGTCTCATGGACTCACCGTTCGACATCGCAGCCGATCTCGACACGCCGGTATCGGCCTACCTGAAGCTCAAGCCGTTCCGACCCAAGTTCCTGCTCGAGAGCGTGGAGAGCGGCGAGCGGCTCGCGCGCTACTCGTTCATAGGCTTGGGCGCCGCGCTCACGCTCGAGCTCCATGCCGATCGGCTCGTCGTCGACGGTAAGCCGGGGGTGCGCCCGAAGAATTCCGGCGAATGGCTCGCGCTGATGCGCGACGCGCTCGCGCGAGCGCCCAAGCTCGCGCCGGCGATCGACGGCATTCCGTTCGACGGCGGCCTCGTCGGCACCACGGGCTACGACGTCATCCGCTTTTTCGAGCGCCTGCCGCCGAACCACCGCGAGCTCGACGGCGCGCCGCAAGGCGTGTACGTCGCACCGGAGTCCCTGCTCGTGTTCGATCACCTGACGCGCCGCGTCGCGCTGCTGCACTCGGGCACGGAGAGCGACCGCCAGCGGCTCCGCGCCGAGATCGTGAAAGCGCTGCGCGGCGGCATCGAGTTCGCGCCGCACGACGGCTTCTCGAAGGCCGCGGCGAGCATGACCGAGCCGGAGTACGTCGACGCCGTCGCCAAGGCCAAGGCGCACATCAAAGCCGGCGACATCTATCAGATCGTGCTGTCGATCCGTTTTGCCGGACGCACGTCGCTCGACGCGTTTCAGGTGTATCGCGGCCTGCGCCTCTTGAATCCGTCCCCGTACATGTACTTCTTCGAGGTCGGTAAGCTGCGCGTCGCGGGCTCCTCGCCCGAGGCGCTCGTGCGGCTCGCCGGCCGGCACGCGAGCTTGCGGCCGATCGCGGGCACGCTGCCGCGCGGCGAGACGCCGGAGCGCGACGCGGCGCTCGAGCAGGAGCTGCTCGCCGATCCGAAGGAGAACGCCGAGCACGTGATGCTCGTGGACCTGGCGCGCAACGATCTCGGCCGCGTCGCGCGCTCGGGCTCCGTGCACGTGGACCCGTACCGCAAGATCGAGCGCTACAGCCACGTGATGCACATCGTGAGCGGCGTGCAGGGCCATCTCGCAAACAACCGCGACGCGTTCGATCTGTTCGCCGCCGCGTTCCCCGCGGGCACGCTCGTCGGCGCGCCGAAGGTGCGCGCGATGCAGCTGATTGCCGAGCTCGAGCCTACCGCAAGGGGCCTCTACGGCGGCACCGTCGGCTACTTCGCGAAAAACGGCAACATGGATCAGGCGATCACGATCCGCACGATGGTGTTCGACGGCGACGAGTACAGCTTCCAGGCCGGCGCCGGCATCGTGTCCGACAGCAAGCCCGATCGCGAATATCAAGAGGTGCTCGCGAAGAGCGCGATCCTGCGGCGAGCGCTCGAGCTCGCGGAGGAAGGACTGTGAGCGTACGGCTGCTCCTGATCGACAACTACGACTCGTTCACCTACAACCTCGTGCAGGCGTTTCTCGTGCTCGAGGCCGAGGTGCTCGTATATCGCAACGACGCGCTGTCGGTGGCCGAAGCCAAGGCGCTCGAGCCGACGCATCTCGTGATCTCGCCGGGCCCCGGCCGGCCCGAGGACGCGGGCTCGTCGCTCGCGATGATCGCGGCGTTCGCGGGCACGACGCCGGTGCTCGGCGTGTGTCTCGGCCACCAGAGCATCGTCCAGCACTTCGGCGGCGAGATCGTCGGCGCGGCCGCGCTCATGCACGGCAAGACGTCGATCGTGCAGCACGACGCCGGCACGATCTATCGCGGCGTGTCGAACCCCTTCGAGGTCGGCCGCTACCACTCGCTCGCGGCGAACCGCGACAAGCTGCCGCCCGACCTCACCGTCACCGCTCGCACCAACGACGGCGAGATCATGGGTGTACGGCACCGCACGCTCGACGTCGAGGGCGTGCAATTCCACCCCGAGAGCGTGCTCACGCCCGAGGGCCCGAAGCTGCTCGAGAACTTCCTCTACCGCTGACCGCGTCATGACCGCCCCGATGACCACCTTCAGCGCCGCGCAAATGCTCGACCGCCTGCTCGGCGGCCAGCATCTCGACGAGGCGTCGGCCACGGCGCTGCTCAAGCTGCTCGGCGCGGGCGAGGTGCCGCCGGCGCTCGCGGGCGCGCTGCTGATCGCACTGCGCCACAAGGGCGAGACCGCCGAGGAGATCCGCGGCTTCGCGCTCGGCATGCGCGAGCTCGCGCTGCGGCCGAAGCTGCCGGCGGGTGACTACGTCGACGTCGTCGGCACCGGCGGCGACGGCTCGAGCAGCCTCAATCTCTCGACCGGCAGCGCACTGCTCGCGGCGGCGGCCGGCGCGCGCGTCGTGAAGCACGGCAACCGCTCGATCTCGAGCCGCAGCGGCAGCGCCGACGTGCTCGCCGCGCTCGGCTTGCCGGTGCCGCTCGACGAGGCCGCCGCGGCTCGCGCGCTCGAGCGGCTCGGCTTCACGTTCCTGTTCGCACCGCACTATCACCCCGCGATGAAGCACATCGCGCCGGTCCGCGCCGCGCTCGGCGTGCGCACGGTGTTCAACATTCTGGGACCGCTCGCAAACCCGGCTGCACCGCCGTATCACGTGATCGGCGCGTTCAGCGAGGGCATCGCCGCACTGATGGCCGAGACGCTCTCGGGCATGCCGCTCGAGCGCGCGTTCGTGGTGCACGGCGAGGCCGGCTGGGACGAGGCGACGCAGGCCGGGCCATTCCTTCTTTATGACGTGCGGCCGGGCCGCGTGGAGCGGACCGTGCGCGATGCGCGCGATCTCGGGCTGCCGCGCTGCACGCTCGACGAGCTGCGCGGCGCCGACGCCGCGAGCAATGCCATTCGGCTTCGCGACGCGTTGTCCGGCGCGGACACGCAAGCGCACCGCGACGCGCTCACGCTCGGCGCGGCCCTCGCGCTCGAGGTCACGGGCGCGGCGCCCGACGCGCGGCGCGGCATCGCCCGGGCGCGCGAGGCGCTCGCCGCGGGCGAGGGCCGGCGGCTCCTGGACGAGCTCGCGGCCTTCGGCCGGGAGCAGCGCGCGTGAGCTTCCTCGAGCGCATGGCGGCCGCGAGCCGCGTGCGCGTGCGCGCGGCGCGCGCCGTGGAGAGCGAGGCGAAGCTCGCGCGCCGCGCCGAGCGCGCGCCGAAGCCGCCGAGGCTCGAGCTCGCGGGCTTCGACATCATCGCCGAGCTCAAGCTGCGCTCGCCCGCGGCCGGCGGCCTCGCGGACCGCGGCTTCGACCCGGCGGCGCAACTCGACGCCTACGCCGAGGGCGGCGCGGCCGCCGTGTCCGTGCTCACGGAGCCCATCGAGTTCAAGGGCGAGCTCGCGCACCTCGCGAGCGCGGCCGAGCGGCTGGCGCCGCGGCGCGTGCCGGCGATGCGCAAGGACTTCGTGACCGATCCCTATCAAGTGCTCGAGGCCCGCGCCGCCGGCGCCGGCGGCATTCTCGTGATCGTCACGATGCTCGACGACGACGCGGTGCGCACGCTCGTCGCGAGCGCGCGCGCCTGCGGGCTGTTCGTGCTGCTCGAAGCGTTCGACGCGCGCGACCTCGAGCGCATCGCCGCGTTCGACGACGATGCCGGTCTCGCCGACCCGCCAATTCTCGCGGGCGTGAATTGCCGCGATCTGCGCGACCTCGACGTGCGCTTCGCGCGCTTCGCGGAGCTCGCGCCGCAGTTGCCGAAGCGCCTGGCGTGCGTCGCCGAGAGCGGCATCGCGACCGCGGCCGACGTCGCGACGGTTGCGCAGCTCGGCTACCGGCTCGCGCTCGTCGGCTCGTCGCTGATGCGCGCCGCGGACCCGCGCGCCGCGCTCGCATCGCTCGTGGCCGCGGGCCGCGCCGCCCGCGCCGCGCTCGGCGCCCCGGCGCGGGCGGAACTCTGACATGTTCGTGAAGATCTGCGGCATCAACAGCGCCGCCGCGGCGGCCGCCGCCGTCGAGGCCGGCGCCGACGCGCTCGGCTTCGTGTTCGCGGAATCGCCGCGCGAGGTCACGCCGGAGAAGGCGGTCGAGCTCTGCGCCGCGGTGCCGAGCTCCGTCGCGCGCGTGGCCGTGATGCGGCATCCTCGCGCCGAGCTCGTGCGCCGGGTGCTCGACGTGTTCGACCCGGACTGGCTGCAGACAGACGCCGACGACTTCGCCGCGCTCGCACTGCCGGAACGCTGTGCGGCGCTGCCCGTGTACCGCAATGGGGGCGCTCGCACGACGCCGCCCCCGGCTCGATTGCTGTTCGAGGGCGCCGTGAGCGGCAGCGGCCGCACGGCCGACTGGACGGAGGCGCGCGCGCTCGCGGCCGAGACGCAGCTCATCCTCGCGGGCGGCCTCGACGCGGCCAACGTGGCGGCCGCGATCGAGGCGGTCCGTCCGTGGGGCGTCGACGTCTCGAGCGGCGTCGAACGGCGCCGCGGCGAGAAGGATCCGGTCAAAATAAGAGAGTTCGTCGCGCGCGTGCGCGCGATGGAGGAAGGCTGATGGTCAACGACCCGAAAGAACGAGAGTCGCTGCTCGCCGCGCTGCTCGAGCGCCGTCTGCCCGACCGCAACGGCCGCTTCGGCCCGTTCGGCGGTCGGTTCGTGCCCGAGACGCTGATGCCCGCGATCGCGCGGCTCGAGCACGGCGTGGAGCACATATTGCCGTCGGCCGAATTCCAGCGGCAGCTCACGAACGAGCTCACGTCCTGGGTCGGCCGTCCCACGGCGCTCACGCACGCCGCCACGTTGAGCGCGCGCTGGGGCGCGGAGCTCTGGCTCAAGCGCGAGGACTTGGCGCACACCGGCGCGCACAAGATCAACAACGCGATCGGCCAGGCGCTGCTCGCCAAGGCGCTCGGCGCCAAGCGCATCGTCGCCGAGACCGGCGCGGGGCAGCACGGGGTCGCGTCGGCCGCCGCGTGCGCGCGCGTCGGCTTGCCGTGCGTCGTGTACATGGGCGAAGTGGACATTGCGCGCCAGGCGCCGAACGTCGACCGCATGCATCGGCTGGGCGCCAAGGTCGTGCCCGTGACGTCGGGCGACCGCACGCTGCGCGCGGCGATCGACGAGGCGATCCGCGACTGGGTCTCCGATCCCGCCGGCACCTATTACTTGCTCGGCTCGGCGGTCGGGCCTCACCCGTACCCGCTGCTCGTGCGCGAGCTGCAAGCGGTGATCGGCCGCGAGGCGCGCGCGCAGATGCTTGGCGTAGGCGGGCTGCCGCAGGCCGCGTTCGCGTGCGTCGGCGGCGGCTCGAATTCGATCGGCCTGTTCCACCCGTTCTTGGGCGACCGCGGCGTCGCACTGTACGGCGTGGAGGCCGGCGGCCGCGGCGACGCGCTCGGCGAGCACGCGGCCACGCTCTCGCACGGCAAACCCGGTGTGCTGCACGGCGCGTACTCGATGCTCCTCTACGACCGGCACGGCCAGATCCAGGAGACGCACTCGGTGTCCGCCGGCCTCGACTACCCGGGTGTCGGACCCGAGCATGCGTTCCTGCAATCGATCGGCCGAGTGGAATACGTGACCGCGAGCGACGCCGACACGCTCGCGGCGCTCGGCGAGTGCTGTGCGGCCGAGGGAATCCTGCCGGCGATCGAGAGCTCGCACGCGCTGGCCGCCGCGAAGCGCTACGCAGCGACGCATCCGGGCGCGCGGATCCTGGTCGGGCTCTCGGGCCGCGGCGACAAGGACATGCCGATCCTCGCGAAATACCCCGTGCAGGCAACGGAGCGCGCCGATGCTGCCGCGTGACCGGCTGCGCCAAGCGCTCGCGCGCAAACCCGGCGAGCCGCCGTCGCTCGTCGCATTCCTGACGGCCGGATACCCGGAGCCGCGCGAGTTTTTGAGCACGCTGCGCTCGGTCGCGTCGGCGGCCGACGCCGTCGAGATCGGCGTGCCGTTCAGCGACCCGATGGCCGACGGCGTCACGATCCAGCGCTCGAGCCAGCATGCGATCGAGCGCGGCGTGAGCCTCGAATGGATCTTGGACGAGCTCGCGCGCCGCGACTTCGATCTGCCGGCGCCCGTGCTCTTGATGAGCTATCTGAATCCGCTGCTCGCGTTCGGCTTCGACGCGCTCGCGGCGCGCGCGGCCGAGGTCGGCGTCAGCGGCATCATCGACCCCGATTTGCCGCACGAGGAGGCGGGGCCGCTGCGGGCCGCGCTGCAACCGCACGGCTTGGCTCTGGTGCAGATGGTGACGCCCGCGACGCCGCCCGAGCGGCTGCGCACGCTGTGCGCCGCGAGCGAGGGGTTCGTCTACGCGGTGACGCGCGCCGGCATCACGGGCAGCGGGGCGCTGCCGGCGGATCTCGCGGACTACCTCGCGCGTGTGAAGAGGGCGACCGACCTGCCGGTGTGCGCGGGTTTCGGCGTGCGGCGCGCCGACCAGGTGGCGCTCATCGGGAAGCACGCGGACGGCGCGGTCGTCGGCGCGGCGCTCGTCGAGGTGCTCGAGCGCCGCGAGGATCCCGCGAAGTTTCTCGCGGCGCTGCGCGGTTGACGGCGGGAATCGGCGGATGAAACGCGTGTACAGCCGCCCGCTCCTGGCGGACGTGGCGCACGCTCAGAACCTGCTCACGCACGAGGGCATCGCGAGCTTCATCAAGCACGCGAACTTGAGCAGCGCGCTCGGCGACCTGCCGTTCCTCGAGTGCGAGCCCGAGCTCTGGGTGTTCGTGGACGACGATGCGGCGCACGCACGGGGCGTGCTCCGGGAGGCGCTCGCACCGCGCTCGGCCAACGACGCACCGCCCTGGTCGTGCTCGCGCTGCGGCGAGCAGAACGAGCCGCAGTTCGCGGCGTGCTGGAGCTGCGGCACGGCGGCTCCGCAAGGATGAGCGCGTGACCACGACGCCCGCAGGGACGCGACGGCGGCGCTTGCTCACCGCGCTGAAGCTCGCGGCGGCCGCCGTCATGGTCGCGAGCGTGCTGCCGTTCGGCGCAAGGGAGTGGTGGACGCTGGAGCTCGCCGCGCACTTCCGCGTGCAGTACGTGGTCGCGGCGGCCGCGCTCAGCGTCGCCTTCGCCCTCCGGCGAAACTGGCTCTGGTGCCTCGGCCTCGTGGCGAGCTTCGCCGTGAGCGTGCCGCCGCTGCTGCCCTACCTGCCGCTCGCCGAGCCCGCTGCCGCCTCCATCGCCGCCGTGCCGATCAAGGTGCTCGCGGCGAACGTCGAATACGGCAATCGCTCTGCCGACCGGCTGCTTGCACTGGTGCGCGACGAGGCGCCGGACGTGGTGGTGCTCGTCGAGTACACGCCGCACTGGAGCACGCTGGTCGACGAGCTCCGGCGCTCGCATCCGTACCGCCTCGAGCTGCCGCAGGAGCGCAGCACCGGCATCGCGCTGTTCTCGCGGTTACCGCTCGACTCGGTGCGGCGCCTGCCCTTGGGCGTGCAGCCCGCGATCGAGGCGCGAGTTCGCTCGCCGTCGGGCTCGTTCACGCTCGTGGGCGTGCACTTGCGCTCGCCGACGTCCGGGTGGCGCGCAGGGCAGCGCAACCGGCAGTACGAGCTGCTCGCGCAGCGCCGCGCCGCGATCGACGGCCCGCTGGTCGTGACGGGCGACTTCAACACCACGCCCTACTCGCCGTTCTTCGCGGACTGGCTCGAGCGCACCGGCCTCGTCGACACCAGCCGCGGCCGCGGGCTCGCCTTCAGCTGGCCTACGTTCTTGCCAATCGCCGGCATCCCCATAGATCATTGCGTGGTGAGCGAGGAATTTCGCGTGATCACGGAACGACGGTTGCCCCGCATCGGCTCGGATCACTATCCGATCCTCACGGTGCTCGCGCTCGAGCCGCGGCCGGCTGCGGCGCCTGCCGCGCGCGGGGGATTCGAATGACCCAGCCGACGGCCTGCGTGCTGGTCATCGGCAACGAGATCCTGTCCGGCAAGACCCAGGACGCGAACCTGCAATTCCTCGCGACCGAGCTCGCGAAGCTCGGCATCAAGCTCGAGGAAGCTCGCGTCGTGCGCGACGATCCCGCGGCGATCGTGCGGCACCTGAACGCGTGCCGCGAAAGCTTCACCTACGTGTTCACGACCGGCGGCATCGGACCGACGCACGACGACATCACGGCCGAGTGCGTCGCGCGCGCGTTCGGCGTGGAGCTCGTGCTCGATCCGGAGGCCGTCGAGCGGTTGAAGCGCGGCGGTCGGCCGCTCAACGAGGCACGCCTCAAGATGGCCAAGGTGCCGCGCGGCGCCGAGCTCGTCGACAATCCCGTGAGCAACGCACCGGGATTCAGGATCGAGAACGTATTCGTGCTCGCGGGCATCCCGAGCATCGCGCGCGCGATGTTCACGAGCGCGGTGCCGATGCTCACGAAGGGCGCGCCGATCCAATCGTCGAGCGTGGACGTCTACTTGCGCGAAGGCGATTTCGCGGCGGCGCTCGAGGGGATCCAGAACGCTCACCCCCAGGTGGAGATCGGCAGCTACCCGTTCAACCGCGACGGCCGGCTCGGCGCGACGCTCGTGGTGCGCGGCACCGACCGGTCGCTGATCGCGAGCGTGGTCACCGAGATCGACATCGCGATGGTGAAGCTCGGCGGCGAGACCAAGATCAACTGACTCGCCGGGACGGCGCGGTCGGCCTCGAGTCGCTCGGGCACTCGTTACTGGGATAGACGGAATCTAGTAAGTTACGATTCCGTCGATCCGGATTCTGTCTATTCAGCGTTCGGCAAAATCATCGGGGGCGTCGTGGCAACGATTCGAGTAAGACCAAGAGCTACGTTTAGCGCAGCCGCCGAACAAGCAGTTGCAGCAGACCGTGATACGGCATCGCGAGCGCGGCGCAAACGCGTCATTGCATTGTGCACTCGCGCCGCGCTGGTTAGGGCAACGTGCGGCCGCTGAACTGCGGCGTTCGGCGCCAGCCAGAGGCCATCGCTCGAATTGAACATCCGCTACTACATCGATCCGCAAACGGGCGCGCCTCATATACATAACCACCGCGTCACGGAGTCTGACGTTGAGGCGGTGCTGGCGCGGCCCGGCGAAGATCGCCTGGGCGCCGAAGGGGCCCGGATCGCAATTGGCCAGACTTCAGCAGGCCGGTACTTGCGAGTAATCTACGTTCCAGAGGTGGGCGGTGTATTCGTCATTACCGCCTACGATCTCACGGGTAAACCACTCCTAGCGTATCGGCGCCGCAAGCGCACAAAGCGATGAGCAAACGCAGCAAGTTTCCTGATGGCTGGAATGAAGAGCGCGTCAAGCGCGTGCTCGAGCACTACGGCACGCAGACGGAAGATCAAGCCGTCGCAGAAGACGAAGCGGCAGCTGAGCATGGCGATCAGACCTTCATGGAGGTGCCAAATGATTTGGTGCCGCAAGTCCGTGATCTCATCGCTAAGCGCAGAAAAGTGTCGTAGTGCCAAGCGCCGAACAAGCACGTGCAGCGGACCGTGACGACGGCGCCCGTTCCATGAAGATTAGAAGTCACGGTTCTATTTTTCGAGGACCGGCTAGGCATTCGCCTGGATCGGAGACTGGCCGCCTGCCGAAGCTCGGGTAAGCTTCGATGGCGTCGAGCCATTCAAGCCGCGAACTAGAAGCGAACTTTCAGCGTCCGCACGCGATCCAATTCGCATCGGCGTGAAACGTTCCCCCGTCGGCTGCATCGGCCTTCTTACCTATTTCCCTTCACGGAGCGGCAGGTAAATTCAGCTCATGCTCACGATCAAGCTTCTGCCGTTGTGCCTGCTCGCGATCGCGTGCTCCGCGTGCGCCGGGCTGAAGTCGCAACCCGGCGAATACGACATCATCAAAGAGCCGCTCAAGGCCGGGCCGCGCAAGATCCATTTGGTCTACGGGCGCCCTACGCAGCCCAAGCACCCCGAGTATCTCGTCGTGTTCGCGACGGGCGACGGCGGCTGGCGAGGCGTGAGCTCCGAGGTCTTCGCGCATCTCGCCGCCGAGGGCTTTTCGGTCGCGGGAATCGATTCGCCCGAGGCCTTGAAGCCGGTGAAGCGCGCGGGCGAGAAGATGAGCACGGCGCAAGCCGCGGAACGCGTGAAGGCCGCGTTCGCCGACGCCAAGGACGACCTCGGCCTGCCCGACTCGACGCCCGTGATCGTGATGGGCTTCTCGCGCGGCGCGACGCTGGTCGCGTTCGCGGCGCTGCATCCCGAGCTTCGCGACGGCGTCGGCGGCGCCATCGCGCTGGCGCTCACGCGCGAGGTGGACTACCTGCGCGCGCCGCCGGCCGAGCGCGCGCCGGACATCCAGGTCGACAAGAAAGGGCGGGTTCAGATCTACCCCGCGCTGAAGTTGTTGGGATCGACGCCGGTGGCGGTGATCCAGTCGACGAGCGACCCCTACGTTCCCGCGGCCGAATCGCGCCAATTGCTCGGGCCCGATACGGCAACTCTGCGGCTGTACGAGGTCGAGGCGAAGAATCACCGCTTCGGCGGCGCGCACGACAAGCTGATCGCCGACGTCGACGACGCGATGAGCTGGATCTTGCAGTCGCACGGGGCACGCGCGGCGAACTAGCCCGGTGTGAGGCACCAGGTGTCGGGCATCCGGCGTGTCTGACACCACAGTTTCGGGCACCGTCTTCGCCTTAGAATCCGCACATGGACGAACGCAGGCCTGCACCTCCGCCGAGCCGCCGCCGTGACGAGACCTTGGCCGTCGACCCGAGCGACGTACGACGCCACGCCCGGCGCCTGCGGGAGCGTGACCGCCCGGATCCGCTGCGCAGGCTCGCGCGCTACGGCGCCCTCGGCTTGGTAGTCGTGGCGCTGGTCGCCGCGTACTGGAATCGCGAAACGCTGCTCGGCATCAGGGTCGACGCGTCGGCGCTCACGAGCCTGTTCGCGAAGCGTCCCGCGCCGGGGGACCCGGCCGCGCCGGGGGCGGGCGGCGACGCGGGAGTGTCGAACGTCGAGGCCCCCGCCGTCGTCGGCACCCGCGTCCCCACGAGCCTCGATGCCGAGCCTGCGGAAGACGCCGCGGCAGTCGAGCCGAGCGCAGCGCAGGCACGGTCCGACCCGCCGGCCGCCGGACCGTCGCTCGCGGCGAACGAGCCGCAGCCCGAGCCGGCAGCTGGGCCGGCAGCCGCACCGGCGCCCGTCGCTCCGCCGGAGCCGCCGCCTCCCCCGCCCGAGCCCGAGACGTTCGAACTCGGGCTCGACCGCGTCGAGGTTTCCGAGTCCGCGGCGAGCGCGGCCGTGCTGATACTCCGGTACGGCGACCGCAGTCGCGCATCGTCCGTCAGCTGGTGGACCGAGGAAGGCACCGCCAAGGCCGGGGTCGACTACGTAAACCTCGGCGTGCTGGATGAGAAATTCGCGCGCGGCGAGCAGAACCGCACGATTCACATCCCGATCGTCGGCGATCACAACGCCGAGGGGCCGGAGACCTTCTTCGTCGTGGTGCGCGCGCGCGCCGGCGAGGGGGCGGAGATCCCCGTGAAGCGTCTCGAGGTCGTGATCAACGACGACGATTGACGGCTTCGCATGCGAGTTTCCAATGTACGCATTCGGCTGCCGCAGCGCATTCTGGCCGCTGCTTTCGGTGGGGCTTGAGCGGAATCGATCGCTATGCCGCCCGAGGCGCGCAGGCAGAGTACGAACCCGGCTCGCGACGACGCGTGCCACGCAATCTCCGGGGAATCGTACGCGTGCGCGACATGGAGCGGGCCGAGTCGGACGCGCTGGTCACCACGCAGAACGCGTTGCTCGACCGGTACACGCTGACGCATAGGTTTATCGCTCGCGACGTCCGCGAGATGCACCGACAATGGCTCGGCGGCATCTACGCCTGGGCGGGTGAGTATCGAACGGTCAACGTCGGCAAGGGCGGGTTCGTGTTTGCGGCCGCGGACCGAGTGCCGCGCTTGATGGACAGCTTTGAAAAGGTTGAGCTGCTCTCCGAGACGCCGTGCGAAGGCATGGACCAAAAGCGACTGACGCGAGCACTCGCGCGCACGCATGCAGAGCTCGTCCTGATCCATCCCTTTCGCGATGGTAACGGGCGCTGCGCGCGCCTTCTCGCGTACCTAATGGCGGTGCAGGCGGGGCTGCCCTCGCTGCACTTCGATGTATTCGCCGGGCGCGGTAAGCGCGCGTACGTCAGTGCCATCCATGCCGCCCATATCGGCGACTACTTGCCGATGGAAGCACTGTTCGCCAAAGCAATCAGGCGGACTTTGGGCGCTTACGGGGACGCGCCGTGAGAGGCTTGGTCGGTTCCGCGAACGGCCGGCGGATACCCTCCACGGCCGACGAGCTGGCCGCGGCCATCCGCACAGATTTCTTCCGCGTGCGCGGATCGCGCAGATACGGATTGCTGCTTGCAAGGTTCGTGGCCATGCGGAGATCATAGCCCACACTGAAAAGGAACAGGGGCAAAGACTCGAGCACTCTTCAGGTCTCCGCCCTCGCGAACAGCAACACCAAGCCGGCGGCCGCGCCGAGCCACCCGATCCACCCCGGCTGCGCCGCGAGCCCGACCCAGAGCGCGCCCGCGATCAGCAACGCACCGCCCGCGATCGCGCGCTGCACGCCGCGTTCCTTGCGCACCACTGTGACACGCCGGCCGCGCTGCGCCGCCACGTCGTCCGTCTCCGCGCGGCGCACCGCGCGGTGCAGCAGCCGCGGCAACACGCCCAGGTCCTCGCTGATGTCCGGCCACGCGGCGACGAGGGCCTTCAACTGCGTGCGCGGATCGCGGCGCTGCTTGAGCCAGTCCTCGAGCACAGGTTGCGCCGTCTTCCAGAGATCGAGCTCGGGATAGAGCAGCCGCCCCAGACCCTCGACCTGGAGCAGCGTCTTTTGCAGCAGCACGAGCTGCGGCTGCACTTCCATGTTGAACTGGCGCGCAACCTGGAAGAGGCGCAGCAGCACGAAGCCGAACGAGATGTCCTTGAGCGGCTTGTTGAAGATCGGCTCGCAGACCGAGCGCACCGCAGCCTCGAGATCGTTGATGCGCGTCCCGGGCGGAACCCAGCCCGAGTCGACGTGCAAGGCGGCGACGCGGCGGTAGTCGCGGCGGAAGAACGCGACGAAGTTCTCGGCGAGATAGTGCTGGTCGCGCGTATCGAGCGTGCCGACGATGCCGAAGTCTACGGCCACGTACTTCGGCCGGTCCGGATTCGTCACGTCGACGAAGATGTTGCCGGGGTGCATGTCGGCGTGAAAGAAGTTGTGCCGGAACACCTGCGTGAAGAAGATCTCGACGCCGTTCTCCGCGAGCCGCTGGATGTCGGTGTTCGCGTTGCGCAGACCTGCGAGGTCGTCGATCTGGATGCCGAAGATCCGCTCCGTGGTGAGCACGTTCGGCCGGCACCAGTCCCAGTGCACGGCCGGCACGTACAGCAGGTCGGAGCCCGCGAAGTTGCGCTTGAGCTGCGCGCCGTTCGCGGCCTCGCGCATGAGGTCGAGCTCGTTGGCGAGCGTCTTCTCGAACTCGGCCACCACCTCGATCGGGTGCAGCCGGCGCGCCTCGGGCCAGTAGCGCTCGGCGAGCCTCGCGACGGCGTAGAGCACGTCGACGTCGCGGCTGATCAGCGCAGCCACGTTCGGCCGCAAGATCTTCACCACCACCGACGAGCCGTCCGCGAGCTTGGCGGCGTGCACCTGCGCGATCGACGCTGCGGCGAGCGGCGCGCGGTCGAACTCCGCGAACAGCGCGCTCACGGGCCGGCCGAACGCGCGCTCGAGCATCTCGACGGCCTGCTCGGCCGGGAACGGCGGCACCGCGTCCTGGAGCTTGGTGAGCTCCTCTGCCACTTCGGGGCCGACGAGGTCCGGCCGCACCGACAGCGCTTGCCCGAACTTCACGAAGATCGGCCCGAGCTCCTCGAGCGCGAGGCGCAGGCGCGCGCCGAGCGGCAGCGTCTGCCTCCGGCGCGGCACGATCCTGCGCATCCACGCGAGCGGCCGGAACAGGTGCGCGCGCCACACGATCTCGTCGAGACCGTGGCGCACGAGCGCGCGGCGGATTGCGAGCAGGCGCAGCAAGAGCCGCAGGCGGCGCAAGCTCTGCATCAACGCCGCTCGAGCCGCGCGAGGCGCGCCGCGGCGCGCTCCACGTCGTCGCGTAGTCTCTCGACGTCGTCGTAGAACCCCTGCGCCTCGAGCGGGGCCGGCAGCGCGCGGCTCTCCTCTTGCAGGTACTCCGCGGTATTCATCCGCAGCGCTTGCGCCGCGCGCTTGAGCCACGCGCCCGCGCCGTGCGCCGCGCGCCCGAGCGCGTGCGCCGGGATGTCGCCGATCCAGCGCGAGAGCTCTTCCTCGAGGTCCGGGCGCGCGAGCTTCAGCAGCTTCGCGAAGCGCTCGGCGACCTGGAGGTCGCCCGAAATCTCGGCCTGCGTGCCTCTGACTTGGGCGAGCCCGTCGGCGCCGACGAGGCGCAACAGGTCGATCGGCCGCGCGCGCAGCGTGGCCGTCGCGCCGCTCGCGTCGGTGCCGAGCGCGACGCGCTCGGGCTCGGCGCGCAGCACGCAGGTGATCGAGAGCCCCTCCACGTGGACGGCGAAGCTCGAGCCCGCGAGCTCGTCGAGCAAGTCGAGCGCGGCGGTGGACTCGGCAATCTGCCTGTTGAGCGCCCGCTCGGCGAACGCGAGCATGGCGTCGAGCGGCCGCGCGCCGCCGCCCCCGCGCGCGCCTTCCCCTCGACCGGCCGAGCTCGTCGTCATGCGCGGCGTTCTCTAGAGCCGGTAGCCCAAGTGGAGCGCGACGATGCCGGCCGCGAGATTGAAGTACTCGCAGCGCTCGAAGCCTTGCCGCTCCATCATCGCCTTCAGCGTGTCCTGGTCCGGGTGCTTGCGGATCGACTCGGCGAGATAGCGGTAGCTGTCCGCGTCGCGGGCGAGCGCAGCACCGAGCTGCGGTAGCACCTGGAACGAGTAGAGCTCGTAGAGGGGCTCGAGCGCGCCCAAGTGCGCCTTCGAGAACTCGAGCACGGCGAGCCGGCCGCCGGGCTTGAGCACGCGGAACATCGACGCGAGCGCGCGCTCTTGGTCGGTGACGTTGCGCAGACCGAAGCCGATGGTCACGCAGTGGAACGATTGGTCGCGAAACGGCAGCGACTCCGCGTCGGCCAACGCGTAGTCGACGTTGCCGGCGACGCCGGCGTTCAGTAACCGGTCGCGACCTTCGGCAAGCATCTTCGCGTTGATGTCGGTGACCATCACGCGGCCGCCGCGTCCGACACGCCGCGCGAGGCCGACCGCAAGATCGCCGCTGCCGGCCGCGACGTCGAGCGCCTGCTGGCCGGGCCGCAGACCCGTGTGGCCGAGCGCGAAACGCTTCCACAGCCGGTGCATCCCGCCCGACATGACGTCGTTCATGAGGTCGTAGCTCGGGGCGACGGAGTCGAACACGCCGCGCACACGGCGCTTCTTGTCCGTCCAAGAGACGCGCTCGTAGCCGAAGTCGGCGGTTCGGTCGTCGCGCGGCTCAGTCGGCACCGCCGGTCTCCCGCTTTCGCGCTGGCTGCATGGCGCCAAGTATAGTGCCGCGGCGTTTGCAAGTCGTGACAGCCGGCGCCCGAAACCGGATACTGCCGCCCCCTCCCTTCTCGAAAGCGACCGATGTTTCGGAGCGTACGTTTCTATTCGCTCGCGAGCCCGTGGCTCGACACCGAGCAGGCCTTGTCGGAGAAGCTCGCCGGCGCGGCCTTCAAGCCGTGCGGGCCGTTCACCGAGCGCAGCTCGGGCTTCGAGCCGCCCGTGGGCGACGAGCACGGCTTCGCGCGCCGCGTGGCCGGAACCGACCTGCTGCGCCTGCGCAGCCAGGTGCGGGTGCTTCCCGCCGCCGCTCTCAACGAGGCGGTGGAGGTTCGGATTGCGGAATACGTCGCCCGCATGCAGGAGAAGCCCGGGCGGCGCACCAGGCGCCAGCTCAAGGAGCAGACGCGCGACGAGCTCCTGCCGAAGGCGCTGCTCAAGTCCGAGCGTACGACGGCGCTGTACCTCGCGTCCGAGCGCGTGCTCGCCATCGGCAGCGCGGCGCCGGCGCGGGCCGAGCGCTTTCTCGAGCAACTGCGCGTCGCGCTCGGCGGCGTCGAGGCTAAGCAGCTCGACTTCACGCGGCCGTTCGGCGAGCTCTTGACCCGCACGTTCGTGGGCGAAGGGCCGCGCGAGTTCGTGCTCGCGCGCGAATGTCGAATGCGCGACCGCAAGGACGGCAAGAGCACGGTGCGCTGGCAGAACGTGGATCTCGCGCACTCCACCGTGCAGCGCTGTTTGCGCGACGGCATGGAGATCACGCATCTCGCATTCGAGCTCGGCAACATGCTGCACGGCGTGCTCGACGCGAACGGCGTGCTCACGAAGATCGAGCTGCTCGGCATGGACGAGGCGCCCGCGAACGACGGCGACGACGCGCTCGCGAAGCAGGACGCGGAGATCGCGCTCTACGGCGGCGCACTGCGCGACCTCGTCTCGACCCTGAAGCACGCGCTCGGCGCGGAGCTCCGCCCGAGCGCCCACACGATAGTCGGCACGGCCGCGGAACCCGCCGCAATCGAGCTCGCCGACGAGCTCGAGCCGGCGGGTCCAGCGTTCGCGACTACGTAGGGTCTGCATCCCGGCTCGTTCATGAAGTCATTGACGGGCGTGTCATGACCGCGTAGCGTCTGTCGTCATGGTCATGGCACGACCGCTGCAGGTATATCTGGACGAGGGAGACCTCGAACGTCTCGAGGCCTTCGCGCGCGAGCGCGGCTGGACCAAATCGCACGCGATCCGCGCCGCCGTCCGTGCGCTCACGAGACAAGCCTCGAGCGACCCGGTGCTTGATCTCAGCGGCGACATCGACGGCTTGCCACCCGATCTCAGCCGCGACTTCCACCGCCACCTCGACGAGACGTTCATTGCCGAACCGACCGCCACGTACCGCACGCGCAGCCGACGACCGCGCAAAGCCGGCCGAACGCCCCCTCGGACGACTGTTCGTTGATAGCGGCGCGTGGATCGCGCTGCGCAGCCGGCGCGACCAATATCACGCCGAAGCCGATCGGCTGTTTCGCGCCGCGATCGAACGGCGGATCCGGCTCATTACGACGAACCTCGTCATCGCAGAGGTCCATCGCCTCACCTTGTTCCGAGCGGGCCTCCAACCGGCGCTGCGAGGGCTCGACGGGATCGGGACGAGCCCGAGCGTAACGATTCACTTCGCCACCGAGGAAGATCACGCGGCGGCGCGCCACTGGCTCGAGCGACTCGCCCCGAGGCCCATCACATATACGGACGCTGTCGGCTTCGCGGTCATGGAGGCCACGGGATGCAGCCGGGTGCTTGGATTCGACGAAGACTTCGCAGCCGCGGGCTTCGCACGCTGGAGCGGCCGCTGAGGAGCGCGCGGACGCTTATACCAACGTCGACCGCCGTTGGCGTAATCTCCACGCCACAACCGCTCGGTGCTTTCGCGCCCGGTCGGATCGGGGCGCCCATTCAAGCCGAGCACGGAGGCGCGTACCCATGACCGCTGAAGACGCCATCGGGCTCCTGATCCCCATCACGTTCTTTCTGATGCTCGCCACCGAGTGGCTGTTCAAGACCGGCCGCACATTCCGTGGTGGCGCACCAAGGGCAACGCGTTCTTCGTCGTGGTGATGGCGGAGTCGAAGCGCATCGGCGCGATGCTGCTCGGCAAGGACGTCAACGAGGCGACGCTAGCCCCGGGCAACCGCGGGCGGGTCGACGTCGCGGGCAATCCGGCCTGAGGCGATCTTTCGGCACGCCCATCACGCGGACTTGTCGGTCTCGAGGGACGGCGCGTCACGGTCCGGCGGAGGCTGCGCGCCTGCGCTCAGGCTAACCCCCGCCATAAGCTCGAGGAGCCGGCTGATCGCGACGCGATCCGCGTGCTCGTCTTTGAAGACCCTGTAATTCTCGAAGTCGGGCGAGGCGTTGTAGGTGTCGACCGCTTCCTTCAGCGCTTTCACGATGCGCGCCCTGCCGGACGGATCCTCGCGGTCGGCTTCGACGACGTCGGTGTAGTTGGCGCCGCGTAGCGCTCCGTAGCTCCTCGTCAACCATGCTGGGTCTTTCTGCCAGTCGGGATGCGACTGATGCAGCGCGCTCAGCGCCACGAGCTGCGGCTCGGCGAGGGCTGAGGAGGCGGGCGGCGCCGCGACCGGCGGCGGCGCGACCCCGAGGCGGCGGGCAACGGCGGTGAGGACCCGATCGAGCAGGCTCTGCGGCTCGTCTTCGCCGCGCTGACGCATCGCGACGAACCGAACGTGGTTCAGATACCGCTTCAGCAACCGCGGCGTCGGATGCCCGAGCACGATCCACGGGCGCATGACACGCAGCGCTTCCGTGAAGGTCTTCGAATCGCTCGTCTGCGCGCGCCCGCGGCGCACCACCAACACGAGGATCAGCGCGAGCAGGCCGGCGATTCCCGCGGAAGCGATCGCGGCGTGCCACGCGGCCGTCGCGGAGTCGGTGGCGCCGGCCGCGTACGCGGGACCGGTCGGCGCGCCGCGCGCAGCCTTGGTTTGACGAGGCGGGGCCGCGCCACCGGCAGCGGGCGCTGCGGCCTGGACCGCGGCATTCGGCGCGGCGGTCGCCGCCGCAGCGCCGTCCTTTCCCTCGGCCACCCACAGCGCCGGAAGGTGCCGGCCCGCGAAAACCCCGAGCGCTACGATCAACACGAGCAGCGACGGCAGCAGCGCCACGCGCGCCACTGAGGCGCAACCGCTCGCGAAGCGAACGGTCCACGGCAGCGGCTCGGCCTTGTCCGGCACCAGCAGCGCGGCGGACGCGCTGTCGGTGACTTGCGGAATCGGCACCTCGATATTGATGAGCTTCTCGAGGTACTGGCGAGCAAAGCGGCGGCGCTCGTCGCGCTCGTCCGTCTTGCCGCCTTCTCCGGCGTGCTCGCGGCTCTCGTCCGGTCTCTCCGCCGCGAGATCCTTGAACGCGAGACCCACGCACGTCTCGACCCAGCGGCGCGACATGCCGAGCACGACGTAGCACTCCCCGGCCGTCACGAGAAAATTCACGGTCTCGAGCACCTCGAGCACGTGATCCTTGTCGCAGCGATCCAAGTCGTCAATGAAGAGCACGAGGTGATGGGGCTTGAGCGCGGCCGTGACTTCGGCGAACTCCGCGGCAAACCGATAGCGCACTCCGGGCTGCGTCGTGAGCGCGCCGTCCGACGTCGTCGAAACCGTGCCGAGCAAGCTCTTCGGATTCAGACCGAACGCACGCAACGCTCGATAGGCCGCGACGAGAGCGGGAATCAACGCGGCGAGCGCCGGAACGATCTTGATGACGTTGTCGAGCGACTTCTTGGTATCGAGCTCGAAAAAGCCCTCCGATTTGAAGATCGCCTGCCAGCCGTCGTGATTCAGCAAATAGACCACCACGAACACCACGAGCAGCAGCGTCACGCTCAACCGGAGCCAGTAGCTCGCGAAGCGCGACACCGCGAGATTCAAGCGGAAGCCCCAGCCTTCGGGCGTGAGCCACGACGGCAACCCCTGCGCGCGGATGTTCGCGTACATCGATGCGAGCAGCTGCTCGCCGCGTTGGTGGTGCCAGGCGTTGAACCACACCGGCCGAAAGCCGCGTGAGCGCAAGTCGTCGAACAGGAGTCGCATCAGCGAGCTCTTGCCGCTGCCCCACTCGCCGCTGATCGCGATGGTCAGCGGCGGCTCGGTTGCGCGGTTGCGCAGAAATCGCGAGATGCCGGCGGCAATCTCCGCGAGCCCGAGCGCGTCGCGCTCGCCCGAGCGCAGCGGACGATCCGAAGCGATGAAATCCGCGACCGACGCCGGCCGCTCCTCGGTCGGCACGCTCACCCACGCACGGATCGCGGCGGCCACGCCGAGCAGCAGCGCGATGCCGGACAAGAGCCAGAACAGCGGCTACGGGCGGCGCGAGTACTCGATGCCGTGCCACGTGTCGCCACCGTCTTGCGTGACGAAGAAAGTGTTGTCGCCGACGGCGACGGCGCGATCCTTGCTCGCGGCCGTGACCTCCCCGAGCTTCTTGCGACCGAGCCGTTCGTCCCACGACTGGCCGCCGTTCTTCGTCAACTGCAGGCTGTCGCCGGTGACAGCCACGATGCGCTGCGAATCCAGGAAGGCCGCCGACGTCACGCCGGCCGGCGCCGGGAAACGCCTCAGCGACTGTCGGTCGCCGGGCCAGCTCACAATCGCCGACTCGGATCCCAGGTCGCGGAAGACGGCGCCAGGCCCGAGCGCCAGCGCAGCATAGTTTGCGATGTTGAGCGCACCGTTTTCCGCGAGGATTTTCTCGAGCTCGCCGGGACTGCCGGTCTCCGCAAAGCCCGCCGAGAGTTGCGAGCTGACGAATTCGCGGATATCGCCTTTCGAGTTGGCATCGTCGATCGTCCACGACGTGCCGGCGTCGTTCGACGTGAGCACCGTACCGTCGTCGCGAACGGCGATGGCGCGCGCTCCGTCGACCGCCACGCCGACCAGCGCCTGATCCGATCCGCTTTCGCGCGTGGTCCAAGTGGCGCCGCGATCGTCCGACGTCAGGACAGTGCCAAGGTCGCCGACGGCGATCGCGCGCGCGCCCGCAAAGGCGACGGATCGAAGCGTCGTGCTCGTGCCGGTCGCGCCGATCGACCAGACTTCTCCGCCGTCGTTAGTGAACCACGTAACGCCGTTCTGGCCGACAGCGACTCCGTCGGACTCGTTCGCAAAAGCTACGGCCAGCGGCTCGAGCGAGCGCGCCGGCACGCTCCAGGTGCTGCCGCCATCGCGCGTGACGGCGATCTGCCCATAGAGACCGACGATCACGGCATGCCGGGCATCGAGGAACGCACCCGCCGCGTAATCCCCCGACGGCGCCGTATCCGAGCTCGCCCAATTCGCGCCGCCGTCGGCAGTGACGCGCAGGCCGCCGCTGATACCACGGCCCGTCGCCGGCTCGAACGCTACCCAGGTGACGGGCTCGTCGGTTTGCGGTTGCGAGGACCAGCTTGAGCCGCCGTCGCTGCTGATCCATACGTCGTCTTCGCCGATCGCGACGAAGCGGCCCGCGCCGGCGAACGCGACCTCGACGAGGCTGTCCTTCACCGCGTAAACCTGCGCCCACCTGTCTCCGCCGTCGCTCGTCGCGAGAACGGTTCCGTTGCTCGAGACGGCCAGTCCGAACTCGCCGTCATCGAATGCGACGGAGACGAGATCCGTGACTGCGCCCTGATACGCTCCGAAGGGCCGCGAAGTCCAGGTCTTACCGCCATCCCGCGTTACGAAGATCGCGCCGGCCTTGCCCACGGCGACGCCACGCTCGGCGGTTACGAACGCGACGTCCAGCAGAAACAGCCGGCGTGGCGAGGGGTCGACGAGGCGCCAGCTGCGGCCGCCGTCTGCGGTGACGAGCACATGGGCCCCGTTGACCGCAACGCCCGTCTGCGCGTCGCCGAACGCGATCGCGTGCACGAGGCGCGCATCCGCCGGCACGATCTCGGTTGCCCCCGTTGCGGCGTCGTCCGGCTCGGTTGCGGGCTTCACGACGTCGGGCGTCGCCTGCGGCGCGGCTTGGACCGCGTCGCTCTGCGTGACGTTCGAGCTACCGCCGGTTTCCTTCCGCAGCAAGTCGAGCAGCTCCGCCGTCACCTCGCCGTCCACGGTGAGCTTGCGCTCCAGCTGGTAGCGCCGTACGGCGTCGGTGGTCCTCGCACCCGACAGGCCGTCGGCGGGGCCGGTGTAGTACCCGAGGCGCGCGAGCGCTCGCTGGGCCTCGGCGATCTCGTAGGGAGAATCCGGCCGCTTCGCCGCCTCGGCCGCGGCGATGAGCCCTAACGAAAACGCCGGCCGGGCGCTCGCGGCGGCTGCTGCGGCCGGAGCCCCCCGCGCGGGCGTCCAATCGATGTTGTCTTGCCGCTCCCAGGTCTCGCCGCCGTCCGGACTATGCAGGATCAGTCCGTCGTCGCCCGTCGCCCAAATGTGCTGCGTGCCGCGCAGCGCGAACACGCTGACCAGGTCCCGGCCGACAACGGGCAGCCGCATGAAAGCGTTGCGCTCGAGCGGCGACACGAGCCATTGGCCAAACGATCTTTGCGACGCCGGCTCGTAAGGGTCGCGCAGCGGCGCGTATCGCCAAGCGGCCCACGCGGCCGCGACAAACACCGCGAGAGCGAACAGAGCGAGATAGAGAAACGCGTTCTGCACGCGCGGCGTGCCCGACGTTCCAGAACCCGTAGCCGCCTTCATCGTCGTTGTCCGCGTACCCGCCGGTGGCGGGTGGGTCGCCCGTATGCTAGCCGAGAGCAGGGGCGTGAACTATCGAGAAGCTGACACTTCGGGCCTTCCCGCGCCTCATACACGCGCTGGCGGGAACCGCGCCGTGGCGCTCCTGCGCCGCAAAGCTGGCGCCGGCTTTACAGCGCGAGCTTGGGCTCGGGAGGTGTCGGGGGAACCCGCGTCTTGCCGGCCTGTGCGAGCCGCTCCAGGTATCGCGCCCACTTCCGGTCGCGCTCGGCGCAGAGCTCGTAGAGCACGGGCCAGGTAAAGAGCCCGGTGTTGTGGCCGTCGTCGAACACGAGCCGTACGGCGTACTGGCCCACGGGCTCGATCTGCGCGATGGCGACGTTCTCCTTGGCGGTGACCAGGATGCCTTCGCCGGCGGAGTGACCCTTCACCTCGGCCGACGGCGAGTGCACGCGCAAGTATTCGGCGCTCAGGCGCGCGCTCATGCCGTCGGCAAACCGCACCTCGAGCTCGCGCGAGCGCTTGTGATACTTGATATCGGTCGGCGGCGGAATCTGCAGCTCTGACACCTTGAACCTCTGCGACGGGTCGACGTCGCGCTGAGTGGACCACCCCGAGAATACTATTCGCGCTCGTACCGTCCATCGAGTCCGACGCCAATAGCAAGCACCGACCCGGCCCCTTGGTCCCATGGCTCCGGCCGCTTCCCCACGCTTACATTTTTCGCTCCACCGGCCGGGCTCTCGAGCCCGACGTTCACACGGGTAAGGAGCGAGAGATGGCCAACAAGTCCGCGAAGCCGAACATCCTCTTCATCATGGGCGACGACATCGGCTGGTTCAACGCCAGCTGCTACAACGACGGACTCATGGGCTATCGCACGCCCAACATCGACCGCATCGCCAAGGAGGGCGCCAAGTTCACCGACTGGTACGGGCAGCAGAGCTGCACGGCGGGGCGCGCGGCATTCCTCACGGGCCAATCGCCGATCCGCACCGGGCTCACGAAGGTGGGCCTGCCGGGTGCGAAGCTCGGCTTGGGTCCGGACGACCCGTGCATCGCCGAGGTGCTCAAGGCGCAGGGCTACGCGACGGGGCAGTTCGGCAAGAACCACCTGGGCGACCGCGACGAGCACCTGCCGACGATGCACGGCTTCGACGAGTTCTTCGGCAATCTCTATCACCTGAACGCCGAGGAGGAGCCGGAGAATCCCGACTATCCGAAGGACCCGAAGTTTCGCGAGAAATTCGGCCCGCGCGGCGTGCTCAAGTGCAAGGTGGACGGCAAGGGCGGCCAGAAGATCGACAACACGGGTGCGCTGAACAAGAAGCGCATGGAGACGATCGACGAGGAATTCCTCGGCGCGGCCAAGGACTTCATCAAGCGCGGCAACGACGCCGGGAACCCATGGTTCTGCTACTTCAACTCCACGCGCATGCACGTGTTCACGCACTTGAAGAAGGAGTCGGAGGGCAAGACCGGCCTCGGCCTCTATCCCGACGGCATGGTGGAGCACGACGGGCACGTCGGCGAGCTCCTGAAGCTCGTGGACGACCTCGGCGTCGCCGACAACACCATCGTCGTCTACACCACCGACAACGGCGCCGAGGTCTTCACCTGGCCGGACGGCGGCTCGACGCCTTTCAAGGGCGAAAAAGCGACCAACTGGGAAGGCGGCTTCCGCGTGCCGTGCGTGATCCGCTGGCCCGGTGTGATCGAGCCCGGCACCGTGATCAACGACCTCTGCGCGCACGAGGACTTCCTGCCGACGCTCGGCGCGGCCGCGGGCGACGCGGACGTCGTGGACCGGCTCATGAAGGGCGGCAAGCTCGGCGCCAAGTCGTTCAAGGTGCACCTCGACGGCCACAATCTGATTCCGTTCTTCAAGGGCGAGGAGAAGAAATCGCCGCGCGAAGCGTTCATGTATTGGAGCGACGACGGCGACCTGATGGCGCTGCGCGTGCGCGACTGGAAAGTCACGTTCGCGTCGCAGAACACCGAGATCGATCCGCAAACCCCGCTCGGAGTCTGGCAGGGCGACTTCACGAAGCTGCGCGCGCCGATCGTAACGAACCTGCGCGCCGATCCTTTCGAACGTGCAACGACGAGCATCTACTACGGCGACTGGGTGGCGCGCCGCATGTTCATGCTGGTTCCGGCGCAGGCGATCGTGGGGAAGATGCTCGAAACCTTCAAGGAGTTCCCGCCGCGCGCCAAGGCCGCGAGCTTCACGGTCAGCGACGCGATGGAGAAGATCGAGACCGCGAGCCCGAATCAGAACTAACGCGCCTGTCGTGGCGGCTGCTCGTGGCGAGAATACTGCCTGGCCAGCCGCCGCGCACCGCTTTCAGTCCGCCTGCTTGACCACCCGGTAGGCGAGCACCACGATCCCGTTGGGCAGCGTTCGCGACGTGAGCGGCTCCAGCCGAGACGCCGGACAGGCAAGGAAGTGGGGCTCCTTGGGCCCGTTCCTGCCGAGGATCAGCGGATGAACCCAAAGCCTGAGCTCGTCGATCAGTCCCCGTTCCATCAAGGCGAACGACACCGAGCCGAAACCGTACTGGACGATGTCCTTGCCCGGTTGCTGTTTGATCCGACGAACCTCCTCCGCGAAGTCGCCGCCGATCACCACCGTGTTGTTCCAGGCCGGATCGCGTAGCGTCGTGGAAGCGACGTATTTTCGAATCGCGTTGATCCGATCCGAGTAGGGGTCACCGGACCGTGTCGGCCACGCGGCCGCGAAGCTTTCGTACGTGCGCCGGCCCATCAGCACCGCGTCGCAAGCTTCGATCAACTCCATCTGGATCTCTAGGCTCAGTTGCGAGGCCGCACCTCCCAGACTCGGCCAGAGGTGGGGATTCCCAACCGCGCCGTCCAGCGTGATGAAGGTCGAATTGATGAGGCGTCTTGCCATGATTTCGCATCCTTGCTCACTGCTCGAGCAAAGGCTCCGTTTCGTATAGGTATCCCAACTGCTTGCCGCCCTGCGCGATCTCCACCGGCGTCTGGCCGATCAGATACTTCAGCGACCGGTTCAGATGCGGCTGATCGAAGTACCCGGCGAGATCGACGACTTCGACAATCGGCACACCCCGCCGCAACAAGCTCGCCGCGTGTCGCGCGCGTTTGATCGTTCGGAATGTCGCGTAGCTGATGCCGGTAGCAGCGGCGAAGCGGCGCTGTGCCGAGCGGCGCGACAGCGCGTTCCGCTCGCCACGGACGGCCGCATCCACCGAGCGATCGCAGGCGATGAGGCCCTTGTCGACGAGCCGCGCAACGAACGTGTCCGCGTTCTCGAACGTGGGGTACTCCCAGGCGGAGCCGTCCAGCCAGAACGATCGCGTCCCCGCTCCCGGCAGCGTGAGATCCCGGCGATTGCGCAGCATCGCGGGCGGGAACAGCGGAAGAAATGCTCCGGGTTTGAGCCGAATACCGAGCCAGTCACCGCCCGCCGGACAGTCGGCCGTCGTCGCCTTCGTCTCGGGGCCGCGCAGCGTGAGGAAAACCTGTCGTCGAAGCCGCGTGACCACGATTTCAGAAAGCCCTTCGGCGATGGAATGGAACTGGCCGGCGCGCTCGCTCCGCGCCGTCCACACTCGCTCCACAAGCGGCGAGTCCGACGGGCGGTGCTCGAGGGACACGAGCTCGCCGTCGGTCGAGACCGACCCTTCCTGAACGCTGCCTGAGCGTCGGCTTCGCACGCGTGGTGATCTCGGTCAGCAGTGATTCCCTGCGCTTCCGGCCCATCGTGCCGGCGAAGCGGTCCCGCTGTCTTGCAAGAATGCGCCAGGGATTTTCGCCCCGAGGCTGCGCGCGTGGCGCCTCAGAGGATGTAACGGCTCAGGTCTTCGTCCTGCACGAGCGCCTGCAAGTGCGCGTCGACGTAGGCCGCGTCGACGACGACGGTCGTGCCGCCGCGGTCGGCGGCCTCGAACGACACCGTCTCGAGCAACCGCTCGAGCACCGTGTGCAGCCGGCGCGCGCCGATGTTCTCGCTGCGGTCGTTGACCTGGAACGCCACCTCGGCGAGCCGGCGCACGCCGCTCTGCTCGAATTTCAGCTCCACGCGCTCGGTCGCGAGCAGGCTCCGGTACTGCTCGGTGAGCGACGCGGAGGGCTCGGTGAGAATCCGCACGAAGTCGTCGATGCCGAGCGCCGACAGCTCGACGCGGATCGGGAAGCGGCCCTGGAGCTCCGGAATCAGGTCCGACGGCTTCGCGACGCTGAACGCGCCCGACGCGATGAACAGCACGTGGTCGGTGCGAACCATGCCGTAGCGCGTGCTCACCGTGCAGCCTTCGACGAGCGGCAGGAGGTCGCGCTGCACGCCCTCGCGCGAGACGTCGGCGCCGTGCATCTCGGCGCGGCGCGCGATCTTGTCGATCTCGTCGATGAACACGATGCCGTTCTCCTCCACGGCGCGCACCGCTTGCAGCTTCACGTCCTCCTGGTTGATGAGCTTCGCGGCTTCTTCCTCTTGCAACAGCTTCGCGGCGTCCTTGACCTTGAGCTTGCGGTGGCGCGTGCGGTTTTGCGCCAGGTTCTGGAACAGGCCCTGGAGCTGGTTGGTCATGTCCTCCATGCCGGGCGGCGCCATGATCTCGACTCCGACGGGCGCGGCCTGCACGTCGAGCTCGATCTCGCGATCGGCGAGCTCGCCCTCGCGCAGCATCTTGCGGAACTTCTGGCGTGTGTCGCGACCGTCGTCGCTCGCCGTCCGCGAGCCCGGCAACAGCGCGTCGAGCAGCCGGTCCTCGGCCGCGTCAGCCGCGCGGTTCGCGACGCGTGCCACCGCGTCCTCGCGGGTCATCTTCACGGCCATGTCGACGAGGTCACGGACGATGGAGTCGACGTCGCGGCCGACGTAGCCCACCTCCGTGAACTTCGTCGCCTCGACCTTGATGAACGGCGCGTTCGCGAGCTTCGCGAGCCGGCGGGCGATCTCGGTCTTGCCGACGCCCGTGGGCCCGATCATCAAGATGTTCTTCGGCGTGATCTCGCCGCGCAGCGGCTCTTCCACCTGCGCGCGCCGCCAGCGGTTGCGCAGCGCGATCGCGACGGCGCGCTTCGCCTCGTTCTGGCCGATGATGTGCTTGTCGAGCTCCTCGACGATCTCGCGCGGCGTCATCGACATCGTTAGAGCTCCTCGATCGTGAGCTCGCGGTTCGTGTAGATGCAGATGTCGGCGGCGATGTTGAGCGCTCTTTCGACGATGCCGCGCGCGTCGAAGTCGGTGTTCTCGAGCAGCGCGCGCGCCGCGGCTTGCGCGTATGCGCCGCCGGAGCCGATCGCGAGCAAGTCGCGCTCGGGCTCGATCACGTCGCCCGTGCCCGAGATCAGCAGCGACTGCGACGCGTCGGCGACGATCAGCAGCGCCTCGAGCCGCCGCAGCATGCGGTCCGTGCGCCAATCCTTCGCGAGCTCGATCGCGGCGCGCGTCAGGTTGCCGTGCTTCTGGAGCTTGGCCTCGAAGTACTCGAACAGCGTGAACGCGTCGGCCGTGCCGCCCGCGAAGCCCGCGAGCACTTTACCGTCGTGCAGCCGCCGCACCTTGCGCGCGTTGCCCTTCACGACCTGATTGCCGAGCGTGACCTGGCCGTCCCCGCCGAGCGCGACCTTGCCGCGCCGGCGCACGCAGAGGATGGTGGTGCCGTGAAAAGAATTCATCTGCCGATCGGTCGGTCTATCAAGAGGGTGACCTTCGCCGCGCGCGGGCGCGCGCTCAGTCGCGGCGGCGCTTGCGCGCGCGCGGGTGCGCTTGATCGTAGACCTGGGCGAGATGCTGGAAGTCGAGATGCGTGTAAATCTGCGTCGTCGACAGGCTCGCGTGGCCGAGCATTTCCTGCACGGCGCGTAAGTCGCCGCTCGACTCGAGCAGGTGCGTGGCGAACGAATGCCGCAGCATGTGCGGGTACACGCCGGTCGGCGCGCCCTGACGCCGCGCCCAGTAGTTCACGCGCGCCTGCACGCCGCGGTGGCTGATGCGTTCGCCCTTGCGCGTCAAGAACAACGCCTGCTCGCCGAGCTTCGCGACCTCGGGCCGTACCTGCAGCCAATCGTGGAGCGCAGTGAGCGCCTGCTTGCCCACGGGCACCACGCGCGTCTTCGAGCCCTTGCCGGTGACGCGCACGGTGCGATCGGCCGTGTCGACGTCGTAGAGGTCGAGTCCCACGAGCTCCGCGAGCCGCAACCCGGACGAATAGAAGAGCTCGAGCATCGCGCGGTCGCGCAACGTGAGGAAATCGTCGCCGCTGATCGCGAGCAGGCTCGCGACTTGGTCGGCATCGAGCGTGGCGGGCAGCCGGCGCGGCGGCTTCGGGGCCTGGACGTGAACCCCGGCGTTGGAGGCGACCTCGCCCATCTCGACGAGATACTCGAGAAATGTTCGGACCGCGGACAAGCGGCGCGCGACGCTGCGTGCGCCCAACCCGCGCCGGTGGCTCTCGGCCGCGAAGCGCCGCACGACGTGCGAGTCGAGCGCCGCGAACGACGCCACGCCTTCGCGCTCGCAGAAGCCGAGCAGCGCGTTCAAGTCGCGTTGGTAAGCGCTGATCGTGTGCGGCGAGAGCCGCCGCTCGCTCTTCAGGCGCTCGAGAAACGCCGCGAGCTCCTTGTGCCCACCCACGTCAGCCGCCCTCGAGCGCCACCGACAGGAGCTCGCCGAGACGCCCGAGAAAGTCCAGGCGCTTGCCCGGGTGGAAGTGATCGGGGTCGCGGCTGCCGATCACGAGGAAGCCGAGGCTCGCGTCCTCGCCGAGCGGCACCATCGCGGCCGAGCTCAGCGACTCGGCGTCGCGCTCGAACACGTTCTTCTGCCGGTCGCGCAACGGACCACACTTCGGCCGCGCGCCGCGCAAGAACGCGGCGAACGGCTTGACCAGCTCATCGTCCTGCGGCAAGCGGCGCACGAACCCCGGGCGCTCGGCGCTCGGCGGCGTGGTCTCGGCGAACAGCACGAGCACCGCGCGCTCGGCGCCGAAGTCCTCGCGCAGACTCGTCTCGAGGAGCTCCAAGCGCCGCGGCAACTCCACCGCGTGCATGAGCTTCACGCCGAGCTTGAGAATCTTCTCGACGAGCGCGTCGTTCTGCTTCGCGACGGCGACGAGATCCTTGAATTGGCGCTCGAGCTGGCTGTTGCGCTGTCGAAGCATCGCGACCTGCCGCTCGACGAGCGAGATCGCCGAGCCGCCGGTGCGGTGCGGCAGGTTGAGCGAGAGCAACAGCAACGGGTGGCGCTCGAAGAAGTCGGGATGGCTCTTGAGGTGATCGGCGATCGCGTCTTCGGGAAAGGCGTCGGCAGCCGTAGTGCCGACCGCCGCTCCGATCTTCTGTTGGCTCATAGCTCGATTCGACCCTCGTAGACCGCGCTCACGGCTCCAGTTTGCCACAGCGCCGAGCCAGGTCCATGCCAAATCACTTTGAGCACGCCGCCGGGCAGGCTCACGTCGACCTCGTCGGCGAGCTCTCCCCAGAGACGGCCCACCGCGACCGCGGCGGCGGCGCCGGTGCCGCACGCAAGCGTCTCGCCGGCACCGCGCTCGAACACGCGCAACCGAATGCGCCGGTCGCTCTCGCGCTGCATGAACCCGACATTGACGCCGCGCGGGAAGCTCGGGTGCCTCTCGAGCTTCGGGCCGAGCACGCCGACCGGCGCGCGGTCCACGGAGTCGACGGCGATCACGGCGTGCGGGTTGCCCATCGAGACCGCGCCGAGCTCGACGGTCTCGGCGCCGATTTCGACGCGATAGCGCTGCCGCTGCTCCGGCGCCGTGAACGGCAACGCCGCCGGACGGAAGTCGGGCTCGCCCAGATTCACGCTCACCGTGTCGGCGGAGAGCACGCGCGCCGCGATCGCGCCCGCGGGGCTCACCAGGGTGAGCTCGTGCCCGAACCGCGGCGCAAGGAACCCGGCGAGGCAGCGCGCACCGTTGCCGCACTGCTCCACCTCGCCGCCGTCCGCATTGAACACGCGGTAGGCCGCGTCGCCACCCGCAGGCGGGTCCGGCGCGAGCAGCAACAGCTGGTCGAAGCCGACCCCGAGCCGCCGGTCCGACCAGCGGCGGACCAGCTCGGCGTCGGGCGCAGCCCGCCCGGCCGGCCACTCCACGACCATGAAGTCGTTGCCGAGCCCATTCATCTTGGTGAAGTTCAGCTTCATCGTGCGTCTGTGGAGCCGCGCCGCCCGACCTTCAACCCAACGGCGCGAAAGTATAGAGGAAACCCTCTCCCCCCGAACCCGCTGCGCTCGTGTCTCGCTTTGGCCGCGCGCTGCCCGTGACGGCTGCGGCCGCACCTCGAAGGCGTGTGCACCTCCGCTGCGGCAGTAGCGACGAGCCGAGCCACAGCGCCGTGAGCCGCGGAGCCCGGGCGCGCAGCGCCCGGGGGCGAGCCGCAGGCGAGCATTCAGAACGCGGCGGCACGCCGTCACTACGTGCGCGACCAGCAAGCGACCGCGTTCTGAACCCCGGCGAACG
>Ga0137410_10000033_pt1 | contig 94483 bp, 72 predicted proteins | sample CZODoug1_16funga_FD_108878 | JGI IMG/M metagenome (GOLD analysis project Ga0137410, IMG submission 108878) | Vadose zone soil fungal communities from Angelo Coast Range Reserve, California, USA - CZODoug1_16fungal (Illumina Assembly) | ecosystem: Environmental > Terrestrial > Soil > Vadose zone... | reverse complement strand
TCGGCCTCCTAAGTCCAGTTGCCGGCCGGGTGGAGATCCGCGCTTCCGCCGATGCCCCGGTCGTCTTCGGCTACGTGCCGCAGACGACAGTCATGGACCCCCTCTATCCTCTGACCGGATTCGACGTTGCCCTGATGGGCGTCTACGGCCGTGTCGGGCCAGGTCGGCGCGTCCCTTCCGCCGAGCGCGATTTCGTCCGAGAGTGCCTGGCGGCGACGAACGCCGTGGACTTCTCGGGACAGCGGTTCTCGGAATTGTCCGGAGGACAGAAACAAAGGATTCTGATCGCGCGAGCCCTGGCCACCAGGGCCACGATTCTCGTGCTGGACGAGCCGACGTCGGGCCTGGATTCGGCGGCGACGCATTCCCTCCTGGAGTTCATCTCGAAGATCCACGGGGAGCGCAAATTGACCACCATCCTCGTCTCCCACGACCTGGGCCTCGTGCGGAAGCACGCGCAGCAGATCATCTGGCTCCATCAGGGAAAGGTGCTTCAGGGGTCCGTCGGCGAATTGCTGACCCCGGAGCGCATGGCGGAGATCTTCGAGTTGGAGATGAACTGAAATGGAATCGCTCTGGCAAATCCTGTCGCCCGACTTTCTGCTCCGCAACTCCCTTTATGCCAGCATCTTGGTCGGACTCGCCTGCCCTCTTGTCGGCGTGTTCCTGGTCCTGCGCCGATTAGTTTTCATGGGAGTGGCCCTTCCCCAACTCTCCTCCACGGGAGTAGCCTTCGCCCTATCTCTTCCCATGTGGCTCAACGCCGCGCAGCCGGAGCATACCGGCCACAGGGAGCATCTCCTGGCCTTCATCGGGTCTACGGTGTTTTCCCTGGGCGCCATCCTGATTCTTGCCTTCCTGGAGCGGCGTCAGCGGGGTCTCTCGGAGGGGCGCCTAGGGACGTCCTACGTCGTCTCGGCCGCCCTCAGCATTCTGATCCTCTCCAAGAATCGCTACGGCGAAGTCGGCTGGCTTGATCTGATGAAGGGCGAAATCATCACCGTATCGAATTTCGATTTCGCCTTGACTGGAATCGCGCTCGGGGTTGTCCTCGTAGTCCTCGGCGTATTTTACAAAGAATTGCTCCTGGTCTCCTTCGACAGAGCTATGGCGATCACCCTGCGTAAGAATGTCGTTCTTTGGGATGTGGTGCTCTACATCCTGATCGGCATGACCGTGTCGATGGCGGTGCTCAGCGTGGGACCGCTCATCTCGTTCGGCTTCCTGCTCATCCCCGCCCTCGCCTCTCATCTTTTCGCTCGTAACCTCCGGCAGTTTACGGTGGTGGCATCCCTGATCGGCGGCCTGGCGGCATTTCTGGGGTTTTGGGCCGCCTATTCCTGGGATCTGCCCGTCGGACCCACGGATGTCGTCGTCCTGGGCCTGCTATACGGCGTGGCGTGGACCGGACAGCGCGCGTTCCGACTGCTGAGACCCGCCCAAAGCCGGCCGCCTGCGGCTGGAGCGAACGTGGCCTGATGATACGCCTCCCAGTGGTTCTGGTCCTCCTCAGCGGGACCGTGGGTTGTGCCGCCCCTCCACCTCCCCCGGAGCATCTCGCTCGCAAGCTGGCCGTTCTGCCCGTCAACAATAAGACCGGGGAACCCCTGGTGGTCGCGGGAGACGGACTGCTCGATCGCTATGTCTTTCGCACGGAGCCGGCGACCGTCAGTGAAGTCCTGGAGGCGGAAGCCGTCTTCCAGCTCCGAGCGAAGGGGTTTGAAATCGCGACGCCGCTCTCCGAGAAGAAGGTCCTTTCAGGACGTATTCCCCGGGATTCCGCAGATGCGGCCGAGCTCGCCGCTCAGGCAGGACTTGGACCGCTCTGCCTCTACCTCGAAGTTCGGCGATGGGAGCCCGAGGGCCGAGCGCACGTGAATTACGTGATCGTTGATGTCGAGGCCAGTCTCGTGGACGTCCAAAGCCGGACCTTAGTCTGGAAGCACGAGCGCCGGGGGCCGATCGGCACGCCGGGGAACTTCCTATTGGAAGCTGCCTGCATCACCGCCGCACGCAGAGTCGCCGAGGACCTTCTTTCACCCCTGGCTCCCGCCCCCTAACCCTGATGCTCCATCGCTGACTGGTACTGCCCTTAAACGGAACAGCCAATAGCCTCAGGTCCTGCATCATTCTGAAAGATCAGCGCTCGGGGCTTGCCGCGACCGCGTCCGCTCGAATCCGGTAGATGCTGTCGATGTAGCCTTCGGAGTCGTATTCCTCGCCGACCTCCAGCGTGCCAGTCACGCGGGGCATCGGCAGATAGCTCATCGGCTTGCCATCGGCCGAGGTTACCTTGATCACTTCGGTAATCTGAGGGGAGTCGGCATAGCAGCAGCCGAAGGCGGAGCGCGAAAGCAGGAAGGTGACCACCTTCCCTCTCTGAAGATCCACCGGGATCATATAGCCCTCGATCGCGACCTTCATCCCGTCAAGGGCACGGACTGAAGCTGGAATGGGACTCTTCGCAGGAGCTTCTCCCGGCTTGGGGCGATTCGCCGGGGCAAAGTAGCGGAAGCCCGCGAGCCTGACGAAGGAGAGCGCCATGGGGGGCTCGTTCGCCTGCTCCTTCTTCGGCTCCGTTGCCGCGGCCTTGGGCGCCGGGGGAGGAGGATCAGAGGAAACCACCGCGGTCGGAGACGGAAGCGGCGGTGGAGTCACTGGAAGAGCACTGACTGCTGGGGCGACAGGCGGCTCCGGCTTAGTCTCCTCTGGGACAAAGATGGACTTCGAAGGAGCGGGCTCGATTGCTTGTGGAACGACAGCTACGTCGAACGAAGCCCCCTGAACCCACGAGGCCTGGGCGGCCTTCGCGGGCTGCGATTCTTCCCCACAGCCTATGGGAACCAGGGACGTCAGGATCATCGGAAACCAGATCGCCATGGTCTTGACCATCGGCTTACCCTCCAATTCTTCCAATCATCAACCAAGGATGTGCCGCGCGCGCAGCCATGGACGGACGATGTTGAGGCCGAACGAAAGCAGCAAGATCACCACCCCCATCGCAGCCAATCCGCTGAGAAAATAGTCGGCCCAGTCTCCCTGGACCGCTGTTTCAGCCGCCACCGACTCCGCCCGCAGCCGATAGACGGAGTCGACCCAGCCGGCCGAGTTCCATTCCTCGCCCACCTCGAGGACCCCCGAGACTCGGGCCATATCGGTCATAGGGGCAAATTGTTCTGGCGACATGGACACCCGGATGAAATCGGTGGCCTTCGGTGCATCCGCATAGCAACACTGGAAGCCGGCCCTCGAGAGGTAGAAGCTCTCGATCTTTCCCTCTTTGAACTGAAGCGGCACCATATAGCCGGCGATCTGGACACGTTTGCCGTCGAGAGACCGGATCTCGCGCGGGATCGGGTCGGGGCGAGACTCCGCTTTCTCTCTCTTCCGGTCGGACGCGGTATAGGGGAATGAAGACAGCTCGGCGAAAGAGACAGCCTGTGGCGCCCCAGGCTTTACCCCGTGCTCGGCGGGATGCACGGTGATCAAAACTCCCGCGCCAAGAATCAGGATCAACGCCGCGGAGATGATCCAAGTCAGTCGACGTCCGTTTCGCTTCCGCCCACGCATCACGCCACTCACTTTTCTTCATTTCCCCTGGGGAAGTTGAACTTCACCCCGGTGAATTCCTTTCCCTTCACTGTGACCTTCGCGACCGTCGCGTCGAATTCCTTCAACCCTTTCAGCTCGTCGGCCTGGCCATCGAACTGAGAAGTATCCCCAGGCTTTTCGCCGGTGAGTGCATTCCCGACGGCCTTGAGAACTATCCCGAAGCTGCTCACCTCTGCCTGCACGTCAAACCGGATATCTCCCTGCGAGAGGCGTACCGGCTTTTCCGCCTCACCATCCAGCACGTATCCGGTGATCTGTCCGGTCGCGGAGTCGATGACGATCTCGAGATGGGCGAATTCCTCTCCGAACTCCACCAGCGTCCCCTGATGAGGGGCATGATGCTCATGTTTGCCGACCCTCCCCTCTTCCTTTGAATCGCAACCGATCACGGCCGCAGTCACGAGGACCAAGAACACATCCGAGACGACCCATCGTGTACCCATGGAGCAGTTCCTCAAGACGCGGCGACAAGGTTGGACGCCACATCCGTGGCATAGGCTTTGAAGGCGGGGACGACTCCTGAGAGCGCGCCGACCCCGACCATCCCGGCAAGGGTCAGGACCAGCGACGGATGGAACTTGAGAGGGTCCAGGACGACCCCGGTCTGCTGCTTGACGACGATTGCGGCGGCAACAACGATTGCGCCATAAACCGCGTATCCCAGCACGCTCCCCAAGGTGGCGATCGCGGTCGATTCCAGAACGATCGCGGAGAAGACCGTTCGACGTTTGGCTCCCAGCGCCCGCAGAATGGCAAATTCCCTGCGCCGCTCGTTCATGGTGTTGTAGATGCTGGCCATGATCGAGCCGGCCGCCACCACCACGACGAGATAAGCCACGAGCCCGAGGATCTTGTTCACCCAGCCGATCTTGTCGAAGAGCTCGGCCATCACCGCTCCAATCGGCCAGGCCAGCGTGCTCACCTTTCCCTGCTTGTTGATCGTTTGATCCATGGCAAACCCGGCCTGAGGGCTCTTGAACTTGAGCATGACCGCGCTGACTTCCTTGTGCTTGTCGGGGATCTCCTCGCCGGCGGTCGCCCGGTATTCCTCGCCGGTCCCGCGCAGGACGTGACCTTCCATCCGGAAAATCCCTTCGATCGGGATCCAGACGACTCGATCCGAGGGCGAATTGGAGATCCCGGTCACCCCGGCCACGACGTACTCCTCCTCATGCCGCTTGCTCGTGTCGTAGACGACACCGTGATACGGGTTGAAGACCGAGCCCACCCGGAGACCCGTTTTCTGGGCCACCGTTCTGCCGATGACCGCTTCGCGGCGGCGGGGATCGAAGACGCGACCGCCCGCCTCGGGGGTAAGCTTGCGCCCCTTCTGGTACTCGAACTGCGTGAAGATCTCCTCGGTGGTCCCGACGATTCGGAAGCCCCGGTAGTTGTCGCCGACGGCATACGGGATGGCGAGCTGGACCCGGGGATCCTTCTTGACCGTCGTGTAGAGCTCCCACGGGACGTTGCCCGGAGACGTTTCAAGGTGGAACACGGTATTCAGAACCAACTGCAATTGACTCCCCCTCGCACCCAGGACCGCGTCGAAGCCAACCGGGCCGCCGGTGAAGGCATCGTAGGTTTGATCGTTCACGCAGAAAACCGCCATGACCAGGCCGCTCGCCAGGGCCACCGACAACAGCGTGATCGCCGTCGAGAGCGCGTGCTGCCTTAGGCTGCGCTTCACGATCAGTAGGAGCCCGCTCAGCCGCTTGATCGGGCTCAAGACTTCACCGCCTGGCCGATCGGCGCGGCGGGTCGACGGCTGGCTTGGTTGACTATCGATAGTTCCTCGACGCGATCGAACGCGCCCAGGACCTCCCGGTCATGGCTGACAAGCAGCAGTGAGGCGCCGGATTCGCGGCAAGCCTCCCGCAGCAGGGAAAGCGCTTCCCGGGCTCGGACGTGATCGAGGTTCCCAGTGGGTTCGTCAGCAAGGATCAGCTTGGGCCGATTAGCCAGCGCCCTGGCGAGGGCGACCCGCTGCTGCTGACCCACGGATAATTGCCGCGGGCGATAGTTCATCCGGTCGGCGAGTCCCACTCGTTCGAGAAGCTTCTTCGCGAAGGCAAGGTCGGGCCCTTGCCCGAACATCATCCCCAGCATGACGTTCTCCGCCGCCGTGTAGCCCTGGAGCAAGTTGAAGGTCTGGAACACATAGCTGATCGTCCGGGCCCGGTACTCATCCCGCCGGGCTTCGGAAAGAGCCGTCACTTCGTTTCCGTCGACGAGGATCTTGCCCGCATCCGCCTTGAGGATGCCGGCGATCAGATTGAGAAAGGTGGTCTTCCCCGACCCACTGCTGCCCTGGAGAGCGACTTGTTCGCCCGGCGCGAGATCAAAGCGGGGGACGTCGATCACCAGCGTGCGTACTCCTTCCGGTGAGTCGTAGCTCTTTCGAAGGTCTCGAATCTCCAGGAGACTCATGGTCTTTCCCCTCCGGCGCGGACGTGGCCAGCGCGGACGTGGTGATCGCACGAATGGCAGGAGCGACACAGCCGGCGACTGAAAACATGGCCGACTGAGAGCATCAGTCCTCCCAGCCCGAGCACCATGCCGTGAGCGGCTCCAGAGCAGGCTCGACTAAGGCCGAGGAGAGAGATGGCGATGAAGAAGAGGAGCGCGACCCACGAAGAGCGATGGATGCGCAGCCCCCAGCAGGAGCTTATGACCGCGCACGCAAGCGTGACAGCCAACATCGCGCGCTCGAACGTCCCGTGGGCCATGAAGCTGAGGCCAAGAATCGGCAGGACGGACAGGACCAGCGGCATGGCCACGCAGTGGATCGCGCACACGAAGGAGACTGTGGCGCCCACTCGGTCGACGACGGAAAGGGTTGAGTTCTGGTTCGCTTTGATCATGGACGTTCTTTCATCCGGTACTGGATTTCCGGGAGTAGCAGAGTCGATCCGGGGAGATCCGGACGGCATCCGGAGCGGCGGCACCAAGCCCGAACGGGGGATGAGCGCCAGCGGACCGGATGCGTCAACGATCCGACAGGTCAGGCCACGAGGCCATCCCCTGCCCTGGATCGATCAGAGAAGTGAAGGGGGTGCTCGCGGGGAGGAATTGTAGAGCGAAGGATTGCAGACAACGGATTCCGAAGTATCCCCGGGTACGTACTCCGCCAGGACGATGGCGACCACCGTTTGATCGCCGGACTGCGATTCCGCGGGCTGTGTCGACTGGATAAGCTGACAGACCCGGCACGATTGGGAGTCATGGTGAGAGGGTCTGCGGTCTGCCTCGACATGGGACTTGGGATGTCCCGAGCAGGAGCGCTCGCGACATTCCTGTTCGTCAACCTCGCTGGCATGAATCAACGGCAAAGCCAGTTGGAAGAACGACGATGCAAGGAAGAGGGAGAGGACGAAAAGCGTGCTGATTAGGCCTTTGCGATTCGCGCTCAAGACGGATGGCTCTGTCGACATACGGCTATTACAGTTCAGAATTGACGCCGCTCTTTACTACGTCACTCTCTCATGCATGTCGGAGGAAATCCAGTCCCTGCTAGGGTGCATGGCGTGGGTCCAGTAGCAGCGAATCGAGGGGGGATGTTTTGGTTGCTTGCTTCCCAAGCAAACCGGGGCCTACACTCCTCAGAATTCTGCGCTCTTTCAGGGTCCGTGGTAAGTTCCGCAATGGTTTTGCCGGTGGGTTTGGAATGCGCTCCAAGCTGAAAATGCGGTGATCTTCGAACATGTTCCCCCGACCATTCGACCGGATAGCTTTCGAGGGAGGAGAAAAGGGCGACGATCAAGGTGGTTCTGTACGCGCTTGCTTCGACCACGCTTCCCATGACGCGATCAGCCGCCTATAATGCTGCTGCGACCGGGTATGCCATCCTGGGGGAAAGGAAGCATGGCACACCGGTTCTCGACGTTCCGTAGACCGCTCCTGCTCACCACGCTTCACACCATCGAGAGACTTCCAGGATCGACGCGATGAAGGACGCCAAGTCCTGTCGCGCGCTCCCCGCTCGGCGCCATAGGGGAACCTCGGAATGAACGTGCTTTATCGTTTCATGGACTGGCCGTTGCGCGCCAAGATGGCGGCGTTGCTCGTTTGCGCGTCGCTGCTCCCCTTGGGCGCTGCGGCATTCATCGAGATCCGGGACGCCAGGAGCCGTCTGCTTTCCAGCGAGGCCGATCTCCTGGCCGCCCGCGGCGACCAACTCGTTGGCGAACTGGACACCTTTCACCGAGGCTACCAACGCTCCGCGGATCGGTTCTCGCGCCTTCCCCTGATCGTAGATTACTGCAAAACGCTACCGACGGGTGACGATCGGCTCCGGGAGGTGGCCTCGGCTGTCCTCGAGGTGCAACCCGACGCAGACCCTAATGTCCGTGGTGCGGGAATTCTCGACCTGTCGGGCCGTGTGCGAGTCGCGACGGAGCTCCTGCTCGTGGGTGTGGACCTCAGCTTCCAACCGCACGTTCGGGAGGCGCTGAAAGGCAACCGCGTCATCTCCGACATTTTCCTGGGCGTGGCCCAACTCGGCGAGCCCCCCACGATCGCCTACCTTTCTCCGATCAAGAGCCCCGAAGGGAAGTTCATCGGGATCCTGACCCTGTGGATCCGGGCCGGCGCCCTGTGGGACCTCGCGAAGGCTGCCAACGGGCTCGCCGGACCCGGAAGCTTCGGCGTCCTCTTCGACCGCCATGGGATCAGGGTCGCCCACACGTATAGCAACGACATCGTCTTTCACCCTGGCGGCGCCCTGGAGCCCGAACTGATTGAGACCTTGGTCGCCGAGCGGAGATTCGGAGAAAGAACGCGACAGCTCCTGACAGATGTTCGAGCGTTCCCCGAGCAATTCGATGGGGCCCGGTCGGAGTCCCCCGATCGCGCCCTCTTTCGAGGCTTCGCGCCAATCAATCAGAAGTGGAACTACGGAGTCGCCCGCCGCTTTCAAACGGTTCCCTGGACGCTATTCTACATGATCCCCGAGGAATCTCTGAAGGCACCCATCGCCCAGATGACCCGGGAGAAGAGCATCTTCGCCGGCATCATCATCCTTATCGCGCTCATCAGCGGAGCGCTTTTCGCCGCAGTCATCCTGAATCCAATTCGTTCGCTCTCGAAGGCCACGGAAGACGTCGCAGCCGGCAGATTGGCCGCGCGCGTCCCGGTTGGGCACTGGGATGAGCTCGGACACCTGGGAACCAGCTTCAATTCCATGGCCGAACAGATCGAAAAGCAGTCCACGGCTCTCCAGAAGTCTCGCGACGACTTGGAGGTCCGCGTCCAGGAGCGGACCGCCGAACTCGCCCACACTGCCAAGAACCTGGAAGCGGAAGTCGGGGAGCGAAGGAGCGCCCAGGAGAAGTTGCAGGCTCAATTGGGCCGTCTGAACCTCCTCCATCAGATCACCCGTGCGATCGGGGAGCGACAGGATCTGGCAAGCATTTTCCAGGTGGTCGTTCGCAGTCTTGAAGACGAGTTGCCCCTCGATTTCGGTTGCGTTTGCCTCTACGACAAGGCCGACCACGCGCTCACGGTGACGAGCGTCGGGGTGAAGAGCGGCCCGCTGGCCCTCGAACTGGCCATGCCCGAACGCTCCCGAGTGGCGATCGACCAGAACGGGCTTTCCCGATGCGTGCGGGGCCAATTGGTTTACGAGGCGGACATCCTCGAAATCCAGATGCCCTTCCCCCAGCGCCTGGCGAAGGGCGGGTTGCGATCCCTGGTGGTCGCGCCGCTCCTGGCGGAAAGCCAGGTCTTCGGCGTGCTCATCGCTGCCCGTCGCACCTCGAGGGGCTTTACGAGCGGCGAGTGTGAGTTCTTGAAGCAGCTCAGCGAGCACGTCGCCCTCGCGGCACATCAGGCCGAGCTCCGCGGAGCGTTGCAGCGGGCGTATGACGACCTCCGGCAGACTCAGCAGGCCGTCATGCAGCAGGAGCGGCTGCGGGCGCTCGGCCAAATGGCCAGTGGCATCGCCCATGACATCAACAATGCCATCTCACCCGTCACGCTGTACACCGAATCCCTCCTGGAAAAGGAGCCGAACCTTTCAGCTCGCGCGCGCGATTGTCTCGAGACCATCCAGCGCTCCGTGGGCGACGTCGCCCAGACCGTGTCCCGGATGCGGGAGTTCTACCGTCAACGGGAGCCGCAGGTCTCCCTCGCTCCCGTCCACCTCAATCGCATGGTCGAGCAGGTCAAGGACATGACGAAAGCCCGGTGGAGCGACATGCCCCAGCAGCGGGGCGTCGTGATCCAGATGTCGACCGACCTGGCTCGGGACCTCCCTGTGATCATGGGAAGCGAGAGCGAAATCCGTGAGGCCCTCATCAACCTCGTCTTCAATGCCGTGGATGCCCTCCCCAATGGAGGCACGCTCCTGATTCGGACGAGGACCATCGAGGGAGAGGCCGGGCCCAAGGAGGCCCCGAGATTCAGGCGTGTCGCCATCGAGGTGACGGACGACGGCACCGGAATGGACGAGGACACGCGCCGCCGCTGCATGGAGCCGTTCTTCACGACGAAGGGTGAGCGCGGGACCGGACTTGGTCTGGCCATGGTCTACGGGGTCGTCCAGAGGCACAGCGCCGAGATCGAGATCGAAAGCGCCGTCGGCAAAGGGACGACGGTCCGACTGATCTTCGCGGTCCCGGAAACCATCACCCGAACGGATCAGCCCGCGATGACCCCGGCAGCGTCGTTCAGCCTGCGCATCCTCATCGTAGACGACGACCCCCTGATCTTGAAGTCGGTGCGCGACATCCTGGAGGGCGACGGTCATTCGGTGCTGTCGGCTAACGGCGGTCAAGCGGGGATCGACGCCTTCCGCGCGGCGCAGGCCAAGGGAGAGCCCTTCGCGGTGACCATCACCGATTTGGGCATGCCTCATGTCGACGGGCGAAAGGTAGCCGTCGCCCTCAAGGCCGCTTCTCCTCACACGCCGGTCATCCTCCTCACGGGATGGGGAGAGAGACTTGCGGCAGAGGGGGATATCCCGCCCCATGTGGATCGAGTCCTCGGCAAACCGCCAAAGCTCCACGAACTCCGCGAAGCCCTGTCACGCTGTTGTCCTCCACCGAAATTGTCATGAGCTTCGATATGAAACCCGGCGACCCTCTGGTCCGGCTTCTCATCGTGGACGACGAGGAGCGTCTGATGAAAGCCCTCTGCGAAACGCTGAAGGACCACGGTTACGAAACGGTCGGCTTTACGTCCGCCCAGTCGGCTCTCGAGGCCCTGAGGGACCGGAAGTTCGACCTTCTTCTCTCCGACCTCATGATGCCGGAAATGGACGGGGTCCACTTTCTGAAGGAAGGAATGAAAATGGACCCCTCCATGGTCGGCATCATCATGACCGGCGCGGGCACCGTTGCGAGCGCGGTGGAGGCGATGAAAGCAGGCGCCCTCGACTACATCCTAAAACCCTTCAAGCTCAGCGCGATCCTGCCGGTGCTTTCGCGGGCCCTCACCGTGAAACGGCTGCGCACGGACAATGCGGAGCTGGAGAGTCGGCTGCGGGATCGAGCCGCCGAACTCGAGGCTGCGAATAGTGAGCTGGAATCATTCTCCTACTCGGTTTCGCATGATCTCCGTGCTCCGCTTCGAGCCATCGGCGGCTTTTCACATATCCTCGCCGAAAACCACTCGGATCAGCTTCCAGCAGAAGGTCAGCGACTTCTGGAGCTCGTCATACAGAGCGTCGATCGGATGGATCAACTGATCAAAGACTTGCTACGGATGTCTCAACTGGGCCGTCAGCCGCTCGCCAAAAGAAACGTGAGAATGTCCGCCCTCGTGGCCGAAGTCCTGCATGACCTCAAGAAGGAACAAGGCGACCGAGCCGACATCGTTCGAGTCGCGGATCTGTCCGACGCCGAGTGCGACCCCGGACTGCTCAAGCAGGTGTTCACCAACCTCCTCTCCAACGCCGTCAAATTTACGCGCCTCAAAGAACATCCGACCGTCGAAGTGGGTTGCCGGAAGGAGGGACAGGATCAGGTCTACTTCGTTCGGGATAACGGCGCCGGATTCGACATGAAATACTCAGAAAAACTGTTCGCGGTCTTCCAGCGCCTCCATAGCCAGAAGGACTTCGAGGGAACCGGAGTCGGGCTTTCCATCGTCCATCGCATCATTCAGCGGCACGGTGGGCGCGTCTGGGCAGAAGGGAAGGTCGACGAGGGCGCGACCTTTTATTTCAGTCTCCCCCGTTCCGGTGAACGATCGAAATAGATCTGACTTCGGCCCCCAGACTGCTCCTCATCGAGGGGCTCGTACACCTTGGAGAGCATGCTGTTCAGGATGAGAGGCTTTCGCAGCACGGCGACGGTCGGCGTCCACCATCTGACCGGGGTTGCCGGGGGCGAATGGGTGTTTCATCTAGAGATCACTGGTTCTCGATGGGTTTGTTGATCCTTCAGCATTTCCAGCATTCCAATCTCAGCCTTTCACCCTACATGGACTTACCCTTTGGTACCGTCCACAGCGTGTGCTCCCTGGTTCGGGTTATTGCCCCCGAACATCCGAAGCACGGGAGAGCACACGCTGTGGCGAGAATTGCAACTACGTCGACAGGATACTGCCCGCTCCAAGAGCCAGAGGGTAAAGCGCGATCATTCGGATCGCCGGCTCCCGAGACGATTGTCATCCATTGGACCGCCTTTCGTCGGCCCTGCGGGCCTCGTCTTCGCGTCGCAACGCGTCCCGCCGCTCTGCGGCCCGTCCAGCACCATGAGCAGCGTGAGGGTGACGAACAGACCCCCGATCATGACGACGAAGCCCCAAGAAGCCTTCAAAAAGTCCATGTTCCATTCCCCAACGCAAAGGTGCGACGAATCAGATCATCGCCATCGGTCTTTCGTCGATGTCCGCCGCAATGCGAGGGGAAAACCGGATCCCATCAGGGCTACCCCAAGGATTCGCCCGAGCATGACCCAGAAATTCGGTCTCAACCGATCGCTCACGGAACCGACATCAGTCTCCGCTTCGCTCATGCCTCGAACGTGCCGCTCTAGTCGCGAATCCAAGACCCTGCCTCCGCCCACACGGACGGCCGATTGAATGCGATTCCCAATCCCCTCGCTGTCCTGCACCAACAGTTGGAGAGTCGTCTTCACGCTGTTCGCCTTCATTCGGAGGTTAGGAGATAGTCCGTCGGGATGCCTCCCTGCCCTACCGGTACATTGACCCGAAACAGGCAAACACCCGGAGTCCGACGCATTCCAGCATCCCATCCCCTAGTCTCCGCTCTGCTGACAGTCGGGCACGCATCGGGCCAAGTGCTTGATTTGCTGTTCGCAGGTCAGTTCCACCCCTCTGATCTCCAGGACCGTTACCATCCCTCCGTGCACCTGGCTTTCGAAGAGAATGCGATGGCCCAGATGGCAGCCAGCCGGCTCCAGCTTCAGCCAGCGAAGCCACTCCTGAATCGTCGTTTCGTCCGACCCCGACGCACCACTGCGGCGCTCGATCATCGACCACTTCTCTTCGAGAGGGAGCCAGGCTGGGGCTCGGTGGCAGCCATGACGGCCGCCCCCTTCACCGCCTCGACCCTGCGGATGATATCGACGAACACTTTGGAGTCTTCGAGCACCAGTTCGACGTAGACTTCCTTCGTTCCGACGTCCGCAGCTCGAAAGCTGATCTCCAGCACCTTGACCGATTCTGCTTCGATGGCCTTCTTTATCGACTCCAGGACGCTGGGATCATCCGTGGCATGAATGATGACCTTGGCGGAGTAGGCCATCAGCGATCTTTCGATAGCCGGATCATGGGCGACATTTCGATCCAAGGGAACAGTCGCCAGAGCGCAATCTTCCGGCCACAACCCCAGAAAGACCGCGCCACAAAGCCCTACTAGCCAAATAGTTACGAACCCATGTTGACGTGCACGTGGGAAGGAAGTGCAATTTCATGCATATCGACTGCGATTATTTGCAGTCCGCGCATTGCGGATCGCTTCCCGGACGGGTACATTGCTGCGGTGTTCCGCTCGGATCGCAAGCCCAGGTTTTTCGAGCAGCGCTGGATTCAGTGGGGTGTCCCCACGGTGTTTGCAGCAATCTCGATTCCTGCCATGATCATGATGTGGAGGCTGTGGCGCACCCGGCCCGAAGGCGGCATCGCCCTCCTTCTGGCCGCGATTCTGATCGTCCTGGGATTGACCGGCTCGGCTTTGTTCCTGGTCTACCGGGCCTATTCAGAGACTCGGGACCGTCTGACCTACGTCAAGCTCTACGCCTACGATATCCTCGAGAGCATTTCCATCGGAGTCGTCACCTGCGACCTGGGCGGTCTGATCACAAACGTCAATCAACGGGCCCGCGAGCTGGTCGGAATCGCGGAAGACGGGGTCCGGAAACCCTATCGGGATGTCCTCAGCCACGCGCCGGCGCTGGTCGGCCATTTCGACCGGCTGATCCGGCTCGAAACCGAATTCAGTGGAGTCGACGTGGAACTCCCCGGGAGCGACCGACTGAGGACCCTCCGACTCGACGGTCGGTTCCTCCTCAGCAACGCCGACGAAAGAATCGGGGTGATCCTTCAGATCCAGGATGTCACTTACCTGAAATTCATGGATCTCGAGATGCGCCGAACGGAAAAACTTGCCGGCCTGGGAACACTGGCCGCGGGAATCGCCCACGAAATCAAGAATCCGCTCGCGGCGCTCAGCATCCATGAACAGCTCCTGGAAGAATCCCTCCCGTCGCCTGCCCCGCAGAAGGCGCGCAAGTATCTCGAGGTGATCCATTCCGAGATTCACCGCCTTCGAGGAATCGTCGACAAATACGTCTCGTTCGCCCGGCCGAATACGGTTGAGCGTTCTCCCGTCGCCCTCGAAAGCGTCTTGGACGCCGTGCTGGCCCTGGTCGAGCCCGAGTGCCGTAAGCAGAAGATCGGCGTATTCCGGGAAGGCTTCCTCGATCCTCCAAGCAAATATCTGATCGACGAGGGACAGATCCAGCAGGCTCTCCTCAACATTGTCATCAACGCGATTCAGGCCATGGAAAAGGGAGGATCGCTGAAGTGCAAGCTCGGCCGAGCGGGGAATTTCGCCACGATCTGCGTCGAGGATACCGGCCTGGGAATCCATCCCGACATCCGGGATCGAATCTTCGACCCTTTCTATACAACGAGGCAAGGGGGAACGGGCCTCGGTCTCTACCTCACCCAGCGCATCGTTTCCGAGCACAAGGGCTACATCAACGTTGAGAGCAATGGATCAGGAACCGCATTCACCATCGGTCTTCCCGCGGAGACACGGAAATGAAACTCGAGAAGGTAAGGATCCTCATCGTGGACGACGAACCGCACGTCCGCGATGGCCTCCGGGACGCGATCGACGCACCGGAGTATGAGATCGACACCGTGGCCGACGGGGATTCCGCCCTGCGCAGGCTCCGCCGGGACCCTTACCAGGTCGTCGTCACGGATCTCCGAATGCCGGGTTCGGTCGACGGATTCGAGATTCTCAGGGACGTGCGGGAGCGGGATCCGGATACTCCGGTCATCATGATCACCGCCCATGGAACGATCGAGGGCGCCGTGGAAGCCTTGAAGATGGGAGCGATGGACTTCCTGGCCAAGCCGCTGGACATCAAGCATTTCCGGATCCTCATTCAGAAGGCGATCGCGAACCTCAATGTGGTGCTGGAAAACCGCGAGTTGCGGGCCATGCTCAAGCTCCGGCAAGGAGGACAGATCATTCTTGCCAACAGCGCTCCGATGCGCCGTGTCCTGGACACCCTGATCCAGGTGGCTCCCAGCCACGCCACCATCCTGCTTCAGGGGGAAAGCGGCACGGGAAAGGAACTCGCCGCCAGGGCGATCCACGAATATAGCCCTCGGAAGGACCGACCCTTCGTCAGCATCAATTGTGGCGCATTGCCGGAAACCCTTTTCGAAAGCGAAATCTTCGGCCACGAGGAGGGAGCATTCACCGGAGCGACCCATCAGAAGAAGGGGGTCTTCGAACAGGCGGATGGCGGAACCCTGTTCCTGGATGAAATCACCGAGATCCCGGAGAAGAATCAAGTCGACCTGCTCCGCGTGCTGCAGGAGGCCGAGGTACGGCGCGTGGGATCGGACAAGCCGATCAAGGTCGACGTGCGGATTGTCGCCGCGACGAACCGGGACGCCAGGGCGTTGCTGGCAGCGGGAAAGTTCCGTGAGGATCTGTACTATCGTCTCAGCGTCATTCCCATCCTGCTCCCCGCTCTCCGGGAGCGCCGGGAGGATATTCCGCCGTTGGTGGAGCTCTTTCTCAAGGAATTCGCGCTGTCCTACGGAAAGAAAGCCAAGACTCTGACGGCCTCCGCCATCGAAGTTCTCAACCGGCATTACTGGCCCGGAAATATCCGGCAGCTGCGCAACCTCATCGAACGTCTCGTGATCACCTGCCCCGGGGAGATCATCGCAGCCCGAGACCTCCCTGCGGAAATTCGCTCAACTCCAAGACCCTCGAGTCTGAATCTGGATGAGAATGTCCAGAGGGTCGAGCGAGAGGTGATCAGCCGCGCGCTGGAAGAAGTGGAAGGCCATCGCGAAAAGGCGGCCGAATTGCTCGGGATCAGCATCCGAACGCTGCACTATAAGCTTCGTGAACTGAAGCTTGCCTGAGTCTGCAACATACTGCAGGAATCGACAACCGTTGCGGGCGTGATGAGTCGAGGGACATAACCCCTTGGACATTAGGGGTTTGGATTCCGACTGTCACCATGAATCCCTTGGATAGAATGGCATTGCAGTTGCATACCCACTTCCGCTGTGAAGATCGCCAAGCAGTACCCGCTTTCCAAGTGTTTGGTCCCTGAGCAAATCTTGGTCCGCCCCCCATCCCATTCCCTGGTCAAAGTGCTTCTGTCGCTGGCCGAAACGCTGGTCAGAAACGGCTATATCGGAAAACCGCTGCAGTACTACAACGAGCTTACGAACGGAACCGCCTCCTGGCTCGTCAATCCCGGTTCGGCATCCGCGCAGGTTGCCCGGGTATTCCAGCTTTGTTCAACCAGTGTTCGTAGGCTTTGTGCGGCGACTGCCATTTGTCCCGATGGAATTCGGTCGGAATGGAGCCGGCCCTGTCACATCCTGGTTCTGATCTCCTCCTCCTTCAACTCCATTACTCCCTACGAAGGATTGCGGAGGAACTCCGTTCGTCTGCTTCAGCCGGATTCCCACCGGGAGGCCCTTTTGAAAGCGGAGACCCCGGCTGAGGCGTGGTCTGTCCTGTCCAGGTTGGATTCTGAAATTCACACCGATTTGATGACTCGGAATTGAGATCGACTATGGAACTCACCGTGAAAGAAGTGGCGAAATATCTCGGGGTCACGGAAAAAGACATCTACCGTTGGGTGGGCGAAGGAAGCATTCCTCTTCACAAAGTCGGCGGCAATTATCGATTCAATCGGACGGAACTCCTGGAATGGGCCAATTCCCGGAACCTCAGGATTTCCACGGCCATCTACCGGAAGGACGAGGATTCTCGACCGCTTCCTTCGGTCGCGGAGGCCCTGGAGGCCGGAGGAATCATCTACCGCCTCGCCGGCCAGGACAAGGCTGCGGTACTTCGTTCCATGGTGGAAATCCTCCCCATCCCGCCGACCGTCGAACGCGAAACCGTGTACCAGATCATTCTTGCGCGCGAAACGATGGGCACCACGGCGATCGGAAAAGGGATCGCGATCCCTCACGCGAGGCATCCCATCATTCTCCAGGAGGCCCAGTCGCCGAAAATCACTCTTTGTTTCCTGGACCAGAAAGTGGACTTCGGCGCCCAGGATGGACTCCCGGTCCAGGCACTATTCTGGCTGGTGAGTCCGAGCGTGCGTGCCCATACGCATATGCTGGCGCGACTGGCGGCGCTGGCCTTGAACACCGCTTTTCAGAGCCTTCTTTCGCGGCGACCCTCCGCGGTCGAAATCCTGAACGAAACACGGCTCCTGGAGTCGCGAATGGCTCCCGTCCCGGCTTCGAACAAGTGAAAGGCGAGCTGATTGAGGAGAACGCCAACAGAACGACTCTTTGAAGGGGGTGCTGAAGTCGTAGCCTTCTCGAAAGAACGCCTTCGCCCGAGGAATCGTCCATGGATCCGGAGTCGGGAATGACTCTGTCCCTGATCCTGGCGGGGGGCGGAATCCTGGGAATCAGCGGCATTCCGGGTCTGGCTTTGAATCGCCGCTCTCGCTGGGGGCAGCGAATGGCCGTCCTGTTGGCCGTGATCGGAAGTGCGGTCGGATTGCTGGGATCCGCGATGATCCTGTGCTCCGACAGGAAGGAATCCTTCACCCGCTCCTGGGATATTCCCGGTGCAGCCTGGGAAATGAATGTCGATCCGCTCAGCGCATTCTTTTTGATCCCGGTTTTTCTGATGGGCGCCCTGGGTTCAATTTACGGTTCGGGGTACTGGCCGCAGCAGGAACATCCCGGCAACGCCCGGCGGCTTCGGTTCTTCTGGGGAACCGTCATGGCCGGCATGGTGGTCCTGATCCTTGCACGGAACGCGGTGCTGTTCCTCCTGGGATGGGAGTTCATGGCGCTCTCGGGGTTCTTCATGGTGGGGACAGAAGATCACCTGCCCGAGGTCCGTCGGGCCAGCTGGATCTACTTCGTTTCCACTCACGTCGCGACCCTGACGCTGTTCGGTTTGTTCGTCCTTCTCCGTCAAGTCACGGGATCCTTTCAGCTCAGGGCCATTGCAATCCAGGAAGCGGGATTGGGAACGCTTTACTGGATCTTCTTCCTGGCTCTCTTCGCCTTCGGCCTCAAGGCGGGTCTGATGCCGCTGCACGTCTGGCTGCCGGACGCCCATGCCAACGCGCCCAGCCACGTTTCGGCGCTCCTCTCCGGAATCATGTTGAAGATGGGGATCTATGGACTCATCCGCATCTCCGGATATCTTCCCTCCCCGCCGATAAGTTGGGGGGCCTCGCTTCTCCTTCTGGGCACGGTTGGGGGCATACTCGGAATCGCGTTTGCGCTCGGACAGCGCGACCTGAAGAAACTCCTGGCATATTCCAGCGTCGAGAATATCGGCATTGTCGCCATGGGATTGGGATTGGCCATGCTCGGCCGATCCATGAATCGGCCGGATTGGGTCCTCCTCGGGATGGCCGGGTGCCTGCTTCACGTCTGGAACCACAGCCTGTTTAAGCCGCTCCTGTTCATGGGTGCGGGCTCCATCGTCCACGCTGCGCGGACGCGAGAAATCGATCAAATGGGAGGTCTGGCAAAACGCTTGCCCCGTACCTACATCCTCTTCCTGCTGGGATGCATGGCGATTGCGGGTCTTCCGCCCCTCAACGGGTTTGTCAGCGAAATCCTGATTTACATCGGGCTCTTCCGAGCCCTGCCTTCCGGAAACTCCTTCGCGTGGGCCGCCGTTGCCGTGGCAGCGCCGGCGCTTGCGCTGATCGGAGCGCTGGCCGTGGCTTGCTTCGTCAAAGTAACCGGAGCCGTCTTCTTAGGCGCACCCAGGAGTGAACGGCCCCATTCCCTCCATGAGAGCCCCTGGTCGATGATCGGTCCCATGGCGGTGCTGGCGACACTCTGTGTTGCGATCGGCGTCGCCGCACCCTTCCTTGCGCCTTTCTTGGACCGGGTCATCGCATGCTGGGTTCCTCAGGAGCGGACCAACCTTGGCCCGTTAAGCTCCCTGGTCCCCTTCGGCAGGATGACGCTGATCGGCTCGGCGCTGACCGCCAGCATGATTCTCGCGGTAACGATCGGCGAAGTTTGGCTGCGTCCCGGCCGAGTCCCAAGGACGGGAACCTGGGACTGCGGCTATGCCCGCCCCTCGTCCCGGATGCAGTACACCTCATCCTCATTCGCCGACATGCTGGTCGGGCTCTTCCGCGGTGTGCTCCGGCCAAAGACGGAAGCTCCCGCAGTGAGCGGCTTCTTCCCGGAGGGAAAGCGATTCAACAGAGTCGTTGAGGACGTCGTCCTGCATCGTTTCATTCTTCCCGCAACCCGCCTGCTGAAGTCGATGGCGGACCGGCTGAGGGTCACCCACCGGGGACAGATGCGGAATTACGTTCTCTATATTTTCGCCACCGTGGTGGTTCTTCTGGTTTGGACGCTCCCCGTCGGAAAGGTGTTCGTCCGCTTTCTCTCCCGATGATGATGCTTCGATGAAGGACTCCGACAGAAAATGACCGATTTGACGATGGTCCTGTTGGTTGTCTCGATCTCGCTCCTGGCCTCGAGCGGAGTCCTCGGACTATTCCTCGGCCGTCGTTCCGCGACGGGACAACGATGGGCCGCGCTCCTGATGCTCGCCGGAGCTGGGTTGGGGCTCTGGATCGCGTTCCGGCACCTCCTCCGGGGGGACTCCGGAACTCTCGATCTTCCGTGGTTTCTTCCGTGGGGATCGTTCCGATTGAAGGCAGACGCGCTGGCTTCCTTCTTCCTGGTGCCTGTCTTCCTGATTCCCGCCCTCGGGTCCATCTATGGACTGGGATACTGGAATTCGTCCGAGCGCCCCGGGAGTGCGAGAGCTCTGCAGTTCTACTACGGTATCCTCGCGGCATCGATGGCGATCGTCGTCCTTGCCGGGAGCAGCGTCCTCTTCTTGATCGCGTGGGAAGTCATGGCGCTTTCCGCCTACTTCCTCGCGACAGCCGACGCCACGGACCCTCCGGCCTGCAAAGCGGGGTGGATGTATCTGATTGGAGCACACATCGGAGCGGTCTTCCTGATCGCCTTATTTTCCCTGATGTACCGGTCGACGGGATCCTTTGCTTTCGAAGCCATCGCTCCTGCTGCCCTTCTCCCTGGAGTGGCGACCATCCTATTCGTTCTGGCGCTGATCGGACTCGGCCTCAAGATCGGCCTGATGCCGCTCCATCTTTTTCTTCCCGGGGCTCCGGCGACCGGACCCAGTCACGTTTCCTCCCTTCTGTCCGGGGTCGTCTATAAAGTCGGAATTTACGCCCTCATCCGAGTCACCGGAATTCTGCCGGTCCCTCCCGCGTGGTGGGGTGGCCTTCTGCTCTTCGCCGGCGCGACATCGGCGATCCTTGGAGTGACGTTCGCCCTGGCTCAAAACGACCTCAAGAGAACGCTCGCGTACAGCAGCTTCGAGAACATCGGCATCATCTCCATGGGTCTCGGCCTGGCGCTCTTGGGACGAACGTTTGCCCACGCCGATTGGATTGTTCTCGGTCTCGGAGGCGCGCTCTTCCATTCATGGAACCACGCGCTCCTCAAACCTCTACTTTTCCTCGCCGCCGGCATCGTCGAGAGGGCCGTCGGCACGACAGAAACCAACAAGCTGGGAGGCTTGGCGAAATCCCTTCCGATGACGGCCACCTTGTTCATCATCGGTTCCGCCGCAATTTGCGGCCTCCCCCCGCTCAACGGGTTTGCCAGCGAGTTCCTGATCTACCTCGGACTGTTTCGCACCGCAGGATTGACGGGAAACGGAGGAGCCGGTACCTGGCCGCTGGCGACGATGGCAGTGCCCTGCCTGGCGCTCGCGGGAACCTTGGCGGTGGCCTGCTTCGTCAACTTGTCGGGATCGCTGTTTCTGGGCCAAAGCCGACAGCTCCTGCCGACGAAGTCCTTCCAGGCCCCGTCTGCCAGCATGACGGCTCCAATGATCGCCATGGCCGCCCTCTGCGTCGTCTTGGGCTTGGCCCCCGGAGCCGTGCTGCCGCTGCTCGATCGAGCCATTGCGGTGTGGAACCCGACGACTTCGTCCCTCGGTCCAAGTCTTTCATCGCTGGTGCCCGCAGCCTGGATCAGCGCGGCGGGCGCAGCGATCGCAGGGCTCATCGCGCTGACCACCGTGCTCTATCTGCGAATCGTAAGAAGGAGGACCGTCGGAATCGCGGGGACTTGGGATTGCGGCTATGCCCGCCCCAGCGCTCGGATGGAGTACACGGCATCCTCGTTCGGACACTCCCTTCGAGAGCTTTTCCGGTGGGCTTTGTGGCCTCGGGTGCACCGGCCCCAGATCGCGGGTCCCTTCGCCAAACCATCACACTTCAAGAGCTATGTCCAGGACCCGGTCCTGGATCGAGTCACGCTGCCTGGAGCCCAGCTGCTGGGGCGCGCCTTCGCCTGGCTCAGACTCCTGCAGCAAGGCCACCTGCAGGTCTATGTTCTCTATTTCTTTGCGATCGTGGTCCTCCTTCTCATCTGGGGCCGGAGCATGCGATGACGAATCTCGCCGTCCACCTGGTCCTGTTGCTCCTGATGCCTCCGCTCCTCCTCGGAGTGATCAACAGGACCAAAGCCTTTTTTGGAGGGCGTCGGGGCCCGCCGCTCCTGCAGCCCTATTTCGATCTCGCCCGGCTGATGCGAAAAGGACTGGTGCTCAGCCACACGACGACGCTGATCTTTCGTGCAGCTCCCCTGGTAAGCCTGGTCGCGATCCTGTTCGCGGGTCTGTTGATGCCGATGGGACCCTTCGATGCTCCGATCAGTTTCCCCGGCGATCTCGTGTTCTTCGCTTACCTCTTCGGACTGGCCCGCTTCGTAACGACCATCGCGGCGCTGGACACGGGGTCTTCCTTCGAGGGCATGGGGGCGGCCCGGGAAGTGACCTTCGCCTGCCTCTCGGAGCCCGCGCTGTTTTTCGCTCTTCTCCTCCTGGCCAAACTCTCCGGATCTCTGGTCCTCTCGGACATGCTCCACAGCCCGTTGCATGCCCAGTGGACGATCCTGGGCCCCTCGCTCGTTCTCGTTGCGGTCGGACTCTTCATCATCGTCCTCGCCGAGAATTGCCGGATTCCCGTGGACGATCCCAATACCCACCTGGAGCTCACCATGATCCACGAGGTCATGGTCCTCGACCATAGCGGCCCGCTCCTCGGAATCATCCTCTACGGCGCGGCCCTGAAACTGTTCGTCCTGGGAGCCTTCCTGCTTCACATCGTCGCGCCCGTGCAAACAGGGCGCGTCTGGCTGGACTGGGGGCTTTTCGCTGCGGAACTGCTCGGGCTCTCCATCGTCATCGGAGTCGTGGAATCCGCCATGGCACGACTCCAGATGAGGCACGTCCCGACGCTTCTGGTTGCATCGATCCTGTTTTGCGGCTTCGGATATTTCCTTTTGGTGAGGTGAATCGTGTCCTCGCTGATCGATCCGATCCTGGTCGCCGTTCTTCTCTTGAACATCTTTGCCCTCGGAAACAGCCGGCTCCCGTCCGTCATTCGCGTGGTCGGGGCGCAAGGAGGGCTCCTGGGGGTCCTGCCCCTGCTCGTCCACCAGCACTTCGGGATCCTTCCCCTTGGCGTGTCGTTTCTGACGGTCGCCCTCAAGGGGGTCGTCATTCCATTCATGCTTCTTCGCGCGATGCGGGAGGCGCAGATCCGCCGGGAAGTTGAGCCCAGCGTCGGATTCCTGCCCTCGATGATTCTGGGCGCGTTTTCCATCGGATTCTCGGTCCTGCTGGCGCAGGAACTGCCCATGACGAAGGCGCATCTGGGTCTCCTTCTGGTCCCTGCATCGCTGTCCACGGTCCTGGTCGGGTTCATCATGCTCACGACTCGTCACAAGGCCATCAGCCAGGTGGTGGGCTACCTGATCCTGGAGAACGGCATCTTCATCTTCGGGATGCTCCTCGTCGAAGCGATGCCCCTGATGGTGGAGCTGGGCGTCCTGCTCGATCTATTCGTCGGTATCTTCGTCATCACGATCATCGTGAATCACATCAATGAGGCGTTCTCCTCGCTCGACACCCGAAAGCTGTCGGCATTGAAGGAATGATCGCGATGGCCTTCGCCTTGATCCTCTTTCCAGTCGCCATGGCGGGCGTCGCGATGGCGCTCCCTTGGAATCGCGTGCGTCCATGGCTCATCCCTTTCACAGGACTCGCGCACCTGGTCCTGACGGTCTGGACGCTTCGGAAGCCTGAACTCCAGGCTCCCGTCGGATGGCTCGTGCTCGATCCTCCCGGCCGGCTCATCCTGTTCGTCATCAGCCTGATGTTCTTCCTCTGCGGCTTCTACACGGTCGGGTATCTCCGGTACCGGGGAGCCTGGTCCAATCGCACCTTTACGAGCTGTCTCCTGGCGTTCCTGGGGGTCATGACGCTCGTGGTCTGGTCCCATCACCTGGGACTGATGTGGGTGGCCATTGAAGCGACGTCGCTGCTGACGGCGCCGCTCATCTACTTCAACCGGACTCCCCGATCGATCGAAGCCACATGGAAATACCTGCTCATCTGCTCCGTGGGAATCGCGCTGGCGCTCCTGGGTTCCTTTTTCCTCGCCTATGCTTCCTTGCATGAAGGGCTGGAGTCGTCGCTGCTCTTCGAAGATCTCCTGCATCTCGCGCCTCGTCTCTCCAAGCCCTGGCTCCACACGGCCTTCGTTCTTCTGCTCGTGGGGTACGGCACGAAGATGGGGTTGGCCCCGATGCACACCTGGAAACCGGACGCCTACGGCGAGGCCCCGGGCGTGGTCGGAGCGCTGCTCGCCGGAGGTCTGACCAATTGCGCATTCCTGGCGGTGCTTCGCATCTACCACGTGACGGTCGCCGCCGGAGAACAGGCCTACAGCGGCAAATTGCTCATTTTCATGGGCCTCCTATCGATGCTGGTCGCGGGCATTTTCATGATCGGACAACGGGACCTCAAACGCATGCTCGCCTATTCGAGCGTCGAGCATATGGGAATTCTGATCCTGGGACTGGGGATGGGCGGGATGGGGGCCTTCGGCGCGCTTCTTCACCTGCTCAACAATGCCATGACGAAGGGAGTGCTCTTCCTGTCCGCCGGAAACATCCGGCGAGCCTACGACTCGAAGAGCATCGATCAGGTATCCGGGGCCATGAGACGACTTCCGCTGTCGGGCACTTTGTTTCTCTTCGGTTTCATTGCGATCACCGGTTCTCCACCTTTCGGGCCCTTCGTGAGTGAGTTCACCATCGTGACAGCGGCGTTTCAGGGTGGGCGCACCGTGACCGGAGCTCTATTCCTCCTGTTCCTGCTCATCGTCTTCATGGGAATGGGCGGAACGGTTCTGGCGGCAGTGCAGGGCCGGCCCTCGAGTCGCTCGAAACTGATCCCTTATCGGGACTCTTTCCTCACTGGAGCTCCGGTGGCCATCTTCATGGCCCTTTCCCTTCTGCTTGGCCTCTGGATTCCAGCTCCGCTTCGCGCTCTGGTCGATCAGGCGGTGCACTATCTGGAGACGCGGCCATGAGCGCGCTTTCGAGCCCCTACAGCCCGGCCGCCAACGGACGTTCCGTCGAACTGAAATCGGTCCCGGTACTGCTCCCTGATGAGTTTCAGTCGCTGATGCTCGAGAGCGTGGCCTCGCACCTTAGAGTCTCCTCCTATTTCGGGATGTCGGTGGAGGGAGGTACGGACCTCTGGGCGGTGCTTTCGGATGATCTCCGGACAGGCCTGCGCTTTTTGAGAACCCACATCGACTCGAATGCTCTTCCCTCGCTCACCCCTCGTTGTCCCCAGGTTCACCTGTTCGAGCGGGAGATCGCCGAAGAGTTCGGGATACGCTTCGAGGGTCACCCCTGGTTCAAGCCCGTGCGCTTCCACGCCTCTTGGATTCCCAGCCGCGATGCATGGAACAGGCCGGCATCCGACCGGCCGGTCGTCGGCGTCACCGACTTCTACCGCGTCGAAGGAGAGGAAATCCACGAAGTGGCGGTGGGTCCCATCCATGCGGGAGTCATCGAGCCCGGCCATTTCCGATTCCAGTGCCATGGCGAAGAGGTGTTCCACCTGGAGATCTCCCTCGGCTACCAGCATCGGGGAGTGGAACGCGCTCTTCTAGGGGGGCCGAACAAGAGAACCATCCACTATATGGAGACCCTGGCCGGGGACACCACGATCGCCCACGCCACGGCCTACTCGAGAATCATGGAAGCCCTCGGTCGCATCCAGGACCCGGCAAGAGCCCAGGTGATCCGGGGAATCGCCCTGGAACTGGAGCGCCTTGCGAATCATGTCGGGGACCTCGGGGCCTTGGCCGGCGATGTCGGGTATCTGCCAACGGCCTCGTTCTGCGGCAGGCTGAGGGGCGACTTTCTGAACATGACGGCGATGCTGTGTGGAAGCCGCTTCGGCCGTGGACTGATTCGTCCAGGGGGCGTGGCATTCGAACTGCCGCCGGACCGCGCCGGACAGCTCCTCAAGAAACTGGATGCGGCCGACAAGGACCTGCGGGTCGCCGTCCCGTTGCTCTGGGACAGCTCCTCGGTCATGGCCCGTTTTGAGGACATCGGACGACTGTCGAGAGAAACTGCAGTCCAGCTGGGCGTGGTGGGTCCGGCAGCTCGTGCCTGCGGACTAGACCGGGACATCCGGCACGACCATCCCGCCGGGATCTACCGCTTCAGCCACATCCCGGTTTCCACATGGTCGACGGGCGATGTCTTTGCGCGAGCCTACGTCCGCTGGATGGAAGTGCAGGCTTCCATCACGTTCATCCGGGAAGCACTCCAGTCCCTCCCGCGTGGATCGATCAAGAATGACGTCAAGCCGCAAGAGCCGAATCGGATCGTCGCCACCTTGGTGGAAGGCTGGCGAGGGGAAGTCTGTCATGTCGCCCTCACCGATGCCGAGGGACGTTTCGCGAGATACAAAGTTGTCGATCCCTCGTTCCACAATTGGGCTGCACTTGCTCATGCGCTCCGAAACCAGCAGATCTTCGATTTCCCCCTATGCAACAAGAGCTTCGGCCTTTCCTATTGCGGGCACGATCTATGAGGACGGACTCCTGGTCTGAAAGGATCGACCATGTTTAAGGCGCTGTTCGCGAGATTCCAGCAAGGCCATCGGACCATGACCTTTCCCGATGGACCTCCGCCGGAAATGCCGGATCACTTCCGCGGAGCGCCCCGGATCGACCCATCGCGATGCCCCGACGAGTGCCGGGAGTGCGCCGACGCATGTCCCACGGATGCCCTTCGCCTTGGCGCCCAGTCTACCTCTCTGGACCTGGGCCGCTGCCTCTTCTGCACGGAATGCCAGACGGCCTGTCCGCAGGGGACGGTGACCTTTGGATCGGATTATCGCCTCGCGACGAGGGATCGGAGCGATCTCATTGTGGGGAAGGATGATCCGATCAAACTCGCCGGGAAGCTCGAGGCGAAGCTGCTCAAGCTGTTCGGGCGGTCGCTCAAGCTGCGGCAAGTCAGCGCCGGGGGCTGCAACGCCTGCGAAGCAGACATCAACGTCCTCCAGACCATAGGATGGGACCTCAGCCGTTTCGGTATCCAGATCGTCGCCTCGCCTCGTCATGCCGACGGACTCCTGATCACCGGAGCCATCTCCAGGAACATGGAGCTGGCACTGAAGAAGGCGTATGACGCGGTGCCGGCCCCAAAAATCGTCATCGCGGTGGGCGCCTGCGCGATCTCGGGAGGACCTTATATCGGTCACCCGGAGGTCTTGAACGGCGCGGGCGCCCTCTTCCCGGTGGATCTCTACATTCCAGGATGTCCGCCCCATCCCCTGACGATTCTGGACGGACTCCTTCGATTGCTCGGACGCATCGAGGAGGGCTCACGGCCATCCTCTTCCTCCGGGTGAGGTGAACGGATTCAGTGTCGGTGCTTTGTCAATAAGGAGCCCTCCAGACGACGATGAATTCAAGTCAAGGCACGCTACGTCTGATCGGTCGGCCCGTGCATCCGGGGACAGCTCAGGGGCCCGCTCGTCTCATCACGCCCCATGATCTTGTCTCGCTTCATCACTCCGAGCACCATGGAGAGTCCGACCGGCAGTTGAAAGCGAGCCTTCGGAGTTCCGACCCCCCGATTCATAACCTGTCCGACTTGACCCAGCTTTGGGGCGAGCAAACCGAGCACCAAGCCCTTCTCGAAGTCACGTTCTGGAGTGCGGTCAACGAAGTCCTGGATACTCGAGGGAGCGGGATCATCTATGCCGTCGCCAGCGCCATCAGCCGTTACGTGCGCAGTTCGATCTTTTCCATCGATACGGCCTCGAACGAAGGCTTCCATGAACTTGTTTCGCTGGGGCAGTCCGTATTGGCAGGACTCCTTCGCATTCGTCACTCTTTGAATGCGGATTCGCCGCCCTACATCGTGCTTGCTCCGAGCATCAGCCTCCCCGATGCCGTGAGTCTGGATCCTCCAATATTGGGGTTCGGACTTGGAACAAGCGTGGATGCAAAGCTGAAGATCGCGGCGGATCTTCTGGGGGTTCCGATGGTTTCCGGCCTCGAAGGTCTCGAAGACCATTGGCCGCAACTTCATTTCGTTCGCCTTGACGGTACCCGGGGAATCCTTGAAGCGGTATCCGATTGCGATCCGAACAGAAGTCCCTGAGGGATTCGACTGGGGATAGGACCCCGGGGGACAGTCAACGAGAGAGTGACTCGAGAAACGAGCCTTACGTGATTTGACGTTCTCGCACGGGTGAGCTGGAGCGACAATTGCCATGCGACACGTATTGACGTCGGTAGTTTCCATCCTGAGGTTCCTGACCGCAGGGCGGATTGTAGAATTAATTCGACGGAGCCGGAATCAGAAGCGGCCTCCTCGGCCCTAGCCTGCCCTGCTCCGCACTGCAATCCCAGATGAGGGTCTGATGCACTGTTTCCTCCGGTAAGTCCCATTCTTCAGACCCCTGTCGATCGATCATTTCGTCGCCTGAGATGGGTGGAAGGAGCTTCTTCTCCAATCGACAGCTCGGGGGCTCCTCGGATCAAACCCCATAGTTGGGCGACCACCGCACAACGGCTTCGTCCAATTGGCTTCCATTCGCCATCGCGCTGGGGCGCGACGTCGGAAGGAAGTCTATGAATTTCAGGAACTGCAGAGTCTCCGTGATCCTCCGTCCGCACGTTTGAATGCCCGGAGCTGATCTTATGAAATGCCGTGGTGAAGAGTTTGGAGCTGCTTCCGGGGAACGATCTCATCCGACAGGGTCTCGAAGACCTGTCGCGAGGGATGGTTTCTCAGACGGCACTCCTCGGCCCAGGACAGGACGCCCGTCGCGCTGGTGTAATCGCCGGAAGCCGTCGCCGGCCCGTTCGAGGTCGCATACGTGACCCCGACCGCGCCCAGGCTGCCGCCCGACCTCCGGACCGTGATGACGGCTGTCCCGGCGTTCTCATTCACGACGGGCGCCGCGTCGGCGAATTCCAGGATGCCCGGCGAGGGAGCCAGGAGGATGGCGGCCGCGGTCTTGTTCCGCGCGCACGCCGGAATGACGAGCACCGCCGCGAGCAGCCCCAACGCGCGGACCACCGCGCCCAAGGAAGAATTGGATCCTGAGATTCTGCGCATGGATGATCCCTTCTCCTGACATGACAGCCCCCACGTCCTTCCCCTCTGCCCGGTCGCACCCGGCGTGTGTCAGAGGACGGGCGAAGTGCTATCACAACCGGGTCCGGGGTGTATAGAACGAAATTGCATCTTCGTAGAACCCACGGGGGGCCCGCCGAGGCAGAATTGTTCGCGGCGCCGGAACACTCGGGCTTCAGTCGTTCGGCGTCCGGCCCGAGGTAGAACTGGTGAAGATGCTTCTTAGGCGCGAGGAAGGAAGAGAGCAACGGTCCGTGCAAGAAGTGAGACTGCTCTCATCGAGGCAGACCATCGCGGAGCGCAAGACCAAGCGAGAACGTGACTGCTATTGAAAGGCGACACGGAAACCGTTGTTCGTATTCCGGGCAGACGGGGGAGTTTCATTCCGAAAAGCCGAGCGGCATTCTTCAGGGCCGTCGGCCCAGCTGCCTCCGCGGAGACATCGGCGGTCTCCATTCTCGGGACCCGATGGATCCGTCGCTTCTCCTGAATAGGGGGCGGCGTAGTCCCGGCACCACTCCCAGACATTCCCGTGCATGTCGAAGAATCCCCAAGGATTCGGCTTCTTGCGGCCGATCGGCTGCGTCTGCAGGCCCGAATTCCCATTGGTCCAGGCGTGGTCCCTCAGCAGTTCCTCGGCGTTCCCGAACGACCATCGGGTGTCCGTCCCCGCCCGACATGCGAATTCCCACTCTGCTTCCGTGGGAAGACGCACTCCCCGGCCCGATTTCTTCGCCGCCCAGTCACAGAACGCCGTCGCATCGTTCCAGCTGATGCACAGGGCCGGGTGATCGTCGGTTTGCGTAAAGAATTTCGGGTCACGCCAGCTCGCCCCTGCGACTTCCTTCCATCCGCCCTCAACCCGGCAATAGGCCTTTTCCTCCTTTTCCGCGTCCGTCCTGTACCCCGTCGCCTTGACGAACGCGGCGAACTGCCCTCGGGTCACCTTGTTCTTGCCCAGATAGTAGCCCTTTGAAAGGGTCACCCGGTGTCTGGGCATCTCCCTGGCCGAGTCCGCACTCCCCATCGTGAACGTGCCGGGGTTGATGAAGATACTCTCCGTCCGGACGCCCTCGCCCAGGTCCAGCAAGGCGAAGCGGCTGAAGACAGGTGGGGCATCCGCGGCCCAGACCGCGGAATATCCGCTTCGCACCACGGTGCCGGCTCCGGTCGATCTTCTCAGCTCGACCTCGCCTTCCTCCACGTCGATGCGAAGCGAGTGGACGGCTTCCGTATCGAGGAGCGTCCTGAACCTGGTCCCTTTTCCCCTCACTTCCCCGTAGGGGGTCCTGAGGACGAGCGGTCCCTCCCGAACCTGCGCGGGGACTTCCGCCCGGAGGCTTCCCTTGGAGAGGGAGATCCTGATCGGCTCCACAAGCAGGGTTCTGACGGAGCTGTCCGGCCCGATTTCCACTTGCGTCCCATCCTCAACCCTCAACAGGGCCAGGCTGGGCGACGCTCCGGATTCGATCCCTCCTCCCCGGCCCAGGATCTGGCCCTTCCGGGCGTGGACCGACTGTCCGTCCTCGATCACCCGGATGTCTCCTTCGAGGCGTTCGATAAACAGGACCTTTCCCCGGGTCGCCGGGGTTCGGAGGGCGCTCATCCAACCGGAGAATCCCAAGACGACCGCGATCAAGGTCCAGAGCAGGATCGCCCGGTGCTTCACCCCCTTCCGCCAGAGCCGTTCGCCCGCGGAGATCGGCTGCGCCGCAATCGACTCCCCCTTCAGGTAGCAGCTCAGATCCTCGGCAAAAGCCTCGGCGGTCGTATACCGTTTCGCGGAATCCTTGTCGATCGCCTTCACGATGATCGTCTCCAGGTCCCGGGCGATACCGGGGTTCACGCGGCGGGGAGCCAAGGGCTCCTCGTGGATCACCTTCTGGTAGATTTCGGAGATGGTTTCGCCTCCGTGCGGAGGTCGACCGACGACCGCTTCATAGAGAATGGCTCCCAGCGCATAGATGTCCGTCCGGGGAGTGAGGGCGCCGCGGCGTCCGGACACCTGCTCGGGCGACATGTAGAGAGGCGTCCCGAGCGGTGTTCCCGTCCGGGTCAGGTCCCCCGCGGAATCCATCAGATGGGCCAGCCCGAAATCACCGACTTTTGGATCTCCGGAAGAGCTTACAAGGATGTTCGCCGGCTTGAGGTCGCGATGAATGATTCCCCTTGCATGGGCGGCCGCCACGCCGCGGGCGACCTTTTCAATCAGCGCGACCCGCGCTCTCTCGTCATGGTGCCCTTCAGTCAGAACTTCTCTCAGCGATGGCCCGTCGACGATCTCCAGGACCTGATAGAACCGGCCTTCGTTCGTCACGCCCGCATCGTAGAGGGTCAGGACATGCGGGTGGCTGAGACCGGCGAGGGATTCGCCTTCGCGTCGGAAGCGATCTCTGGCGACGGAGCTGAGCGCCGCGCCTTCCCGAAGCACCTTGAGCGCAACCTCGCGCTTCAGCTCCCGGTCCCACGCGCGGAAGACGATGGCGCTCGTTCCCTCCCCGAGCGGCCTGCGGAGTTCGTAGCGCGCGCTGGTCCAGGTGCCGTACAGTTGACGATCCCGCTCCAGGCGGAGCCGGTCCACGTCCTCCCCCCGCAGGGATCCGCGACCCACCAGGATCGCCTCAAGGAGGATGTCCTTGCCCCCTCGACGTGCGTCATCCCGATCCCGACGGCACGCCTCCAGGCAGGCGGCATCGATCAGTCCCCATTCCAGGGCGATCTCCCCCAGTCGATCCTCATCGATCGACGCGTGGAGTGCGGCGCCGGACGGCGCCGGCGGACCGGAGCGACTCCCCTCGTGGTCACGCAAGCCCTTCCGAATGCGGTCGGCCCAGTCGCTAGTGCTTGAGGAAGGCATTCCACTCCTCCTCGAGCTCTTCAGGGCTCGTCGTCATCCCGGATAACTCGGATTTGATTTCCGCCCGGATGGCTTCGCGAACGGAATAGAGGTGGTTGGTCACATCGCTCTCTTTGATCCCCAGTCGCTCTGCGAGCAGCGCGTAGGTCGGCTGTTTCCCGGAGGCTCCGTCATACGCTTCGAACACCTGGAACGGGAGGGTTCTGCCGCTCGATCGAAACCGGGCGCCGACCCGGCCGACGGCCCGCTGGACGAGATCGGTCATCCACACCCGGTCAAACACCCGTTCCGGGTCCACGCCTCGGGAATCCCGCAGGACTTCTTCGAGCGGTCCGACCTCGAGGTTCATCGAAAGGATCTGGATGCCGCCCCCTCGCTTCAGCCGGTGGAGGGCCGTCTCCTGATGCTGGACGAAGTGCTTGAGAAGGGTCTTCAGGTACGTCCGGAAGCTTGCCCGTTCAGGGGCGTAACGACGTAGGGCGTCCCCCTCGACGAGCCAGAGGAGGAATGCCTGGGTGAGGTCCTTGGCGTCTTCGTTGGACTTGTTCCACGCCATCCGGAGCTGCGAATAGATCGGCTTCCAGTACGTCCTGCAAAGATCCGCCAGACCCTGCTGACGCACCTCCATCGACGAATCGCGCGCCCGGGAGAGGAGATCCCCTGCGGTCTTGGAGAACTCCCGGGCAGGTCCTCCCATGCTGGTATCCCCTGGCCGCATATTTTTTTCCCCAAAGGCTTCCGAAAGGACGGGGAATAGGAGGCACCCTCGGCGCCTCCGCCAGACTATTGATAGCGCAGGGGGATCCGCCGGAAGCGGGAATCCACATTGGAGGAACCTGGACATGACCCCGTTATCGAGAAGCTTCCTGATCAAGACCGGAATCCTGGTCGGCATCCTGGCCGCAGGCTCCCCTGCGGCGCAGGGCCGGTCGGTCCCGGCGACCGCCGCGTCGTCCACCGTCGACACCTCCGTGGACGGCGTCACGCTGTGCTGGTTCGACGGCAAGGTGAAATGGGGCAAAGTCGGAACCCTTCACGACGGCGCCGAAACGGCCTGGTTCAAGGGAGCCACTCCTCCGGAGTCGACAGACGGGAAGGAAGGCCCCTACAAGTTCCGCAGTGAACGCATATCGACCGGGGTCATCTCTCAATGGGATGGGGTTGCCTCCCCCGGAGACTTTCCGATCAAGGCCGGGGACAAGCTGTTCGTCTATGTACTGCTGGACCCGAAGGATCCTCCAAAGGAGGTCCTGCTGCAGTTGAGAGCGAACAATTCCTACGATCACCGCGCCTTCTGGGGCACCGTCAACATGGTCACGCACATGGACCCTCCCCTGGCGGGCCCCCTGCCCGTACCCGGGAAATGGCTCCGGCTCGAAGTCGATCCGTCCGTGCTCGGAGTAGGCGACAAACCCAAGCGGTGATCGAACCACCATCGGGAGGCTGTCCATGAGAACGATGTCTGCGGGAGCATTCATGCTGCTCGCCTTTGCGAGCGCCCGAGCGGAGGACTGGCCGCAGTTTCGCGGGCCGACCGGCCAAGGCTTCACGTCCGAGAAGAACCTTCCCCTGAGATGGGGAGGCGAAAAGGCCGAAAATATCGCGTGGAAGTCCCCGCTGATCGGCGAGGGAAACGCGAGCCCGATCGTCTTCGGCGGCACGGTCTTTGTCTGCACGGTGCGCTGGCCCGCCGGCAAGGCGGACCCTCTGGTCATCCCCGAGCATCATGTCTCGGCATACCGGGCCGCGGATGGGAAGCTTCTCTGGGATACGCTGGTGGAACCCGGTCCCTGGCGGCGCGATGATTTTCGGGGAGGGTCCGCGGGGGCCTACGCGTCACCGACCCCGGCCACCGACGGGAAGCACGTCTTCGTGGTGTTCGGATCGTCAGTGATGGCGTCGCTCGATCTGAAAGGGAAGATCGTCTGGAGGCAGATCCTCCATCCCCATGACTTCGACTGCGTTCTCGGGACCAGCCCCGTTCTCTTCGGAGACACGCTGATCCTGCTTTGTGCGATGGCGAATCCAGCGGATTCACGGCTCGTCGCCTTCGCAAAGGGGAATGGACAATGCGCCTGGGAAAGGAAGTTGCCCAGGATCGGATCGGGCCATTCCACCCCGATTCTGATCGACGTTCACGGAAAACCCCAACTGGTCGTCATCGGATCCGGTGGGGCCGATCCCGCGGAAGCGCTGGAAAGCGTCGATCCGGCCAACGGTCAGCGTCTGTGGTGGTGCAAGTCCCCGAGTTACGTCGCGTCGCCGGCCTTTGGCTCCGGGATCCTCTACGCCGACCGCAATGGCAACGGAGTGGCAGTCGATCCGGCGGGCGTCGGCGACGTGACCGCGACCCACGTCAAGTGGACGACGGGAGGCCTGTCTGAAAGCCTGGGTTCCCCGATCATCGTCGACGGTCACATCTTCCGTCTTCAAGAGTCCGGAATCGTGAAGGTGCTCAATACCTCCGACGGCAAGGAGACCGACAGGCAGCGCATCGACAAGGTGGGGTCGACTTGGGCCAGCCCGATCGCCGACGGGAACGGTCGGGTCTATTTCGCCAGCGGGGGGAGGAGCTATGTGGTTCAGGCAGGTCCGCAGCTCAAGGTGCTGTCCGTCAACGATCTGGGGGACCCGAATCATGCATCGCCGGCAGTTTCCAATGGTCGTCTCTTCATTGTCGGGATGAAGAACCTCTACTGCATCGGAGCCCCTGCCGCACCTCGGTGAGCGTCGTACGAGCCGGAGAGCCGCCCAGGCGAGCCGGCGCCGCCTGGCCGGAGGGTTCGCCATTGAGCCGACTCGATGGACTTGCGTCACGCGCTCGCGAGGAAGGGTCTCGCTGAAGCGTGCACGCCCGGATTGCAAAGCGTCTACCGTACATCCGAAAATGCAGAGGATTCTTACGGACGTCGCGCCGTAGCGCGATGGCCGAAAGAATCCTCTGCATTTGGACTCGAAACCCGGCCCCAAGGCCCCTCAAATGCCCCCCGGGGAACCCAGAGGCTTCGGAGATTCTAGGCCGAGACCGTTTTGAGCGCTCAATCCAACAGGATCTAGCCACGGGAATGCTTTGCGATCCCGCTCGAGGGAAGTCACCCAGATTTCGCCCTGGGGGATTTCAGGCATCGGCCCGATCTTCGGCTTCGAACTGGTGGGCCTTGCGCCCGCGGCATGCGCGGACGAACTCGACATCCCCTCGTTCGGCTTCCGGCGAGGGACTGACAGATCCCTCTGTCGACGGGATCGGAATGACGACGACTCTCTGTCCGTCGCGAAGGACTCCCTTCTTGCCAAGCCGAACGATTCCGTTCTCGACCATGCCTTGGCTGGGACTCACAGAGGACACCATTATGCCCGGCCCGAGCCTCTACGGAAAGGCCTTCCGATCCTCCTCAAGTTGACTGCACAAGAATGTCGATTTTCATGCAGTGCACCGTACATACTGAGCGCGACCGAGCCTCCCGCAACCCGACCTTCAACGGGGAAAGAGCTGTCCGCGACGCCGCGCCAGCGTTCTGCGTCCCTTGGCCTTGATCGATTCTGCGACCTTCGGATCGAACAGGATCGAGCGGCCTCGATCGAGATCTCTCAGCCCCGCAGCAAGGTGCTTCCGAAGATTCTTCATTCGCGAGGCATGCATTCTAATCGATCTCCTCAACTCGATGGAAAGCCCCGACGACTACGAACGGAGGATCGGCCGAGCGCTCTCGATCTTCTCGATCTCTACGGATTCGGGCCGGCCGCCGAAAAACGGAAGGATCTTCACTCGATCGTCATCCAACGACCGCACCGTCCCGGACAGGACGCGACCTTCTGCAAGCCGAATCTCCACGGCTCCGCCTTCTTGATGAGCCTCTTCCAGGCACACCCAGATCTCATCAAGATCCGTGGCCACCCAGCTCGACCGATCAGGGTGCTCCACCCCCCGGCTCGGATCGGGCCCCTGCTTCTCCCGGCGCGGCGCTTCTTTCATCCTTGGAAGGTGGCCTTGCTTTCGGAGATCCGCCTCGACCTTGCGCGGGTCGACGTCGGGCGGAAGCAGCACCAGCCCCTCTGGAAGCGCCACTGCACCTGGGCCCAATGCCTGAATCATCGACGGGTCCCGGAGCTTGACCACGGCCGAACAGGGAAGGATCTCGATCTCTCCCGTCCGCGCCACGATCTCATCGAAGAGCACCTTCACCGTCTGCGGAATCGGTCCCTTGGAGCGGGAGGCGAGCATCGCGCGCAGCGCCTCCACCTCCTCCCCGCGTTGAGCGGCGCGAAGAAGGCTCTTCCGGTTCAGCGCGAAGATCGCCACCGAGTCGACCCCCTTCACGTCGCAGGAGCGCGCGAGGCGTCGTAGATCGTCGAACGGAAGGGAGCGCGGAGCGATGATTTCCCCGCTGGGTTGCACGATCACCGGCCCCTCCTCCGGGCGGGCCGCCGGAGGAACGGGAACTCGGCCCAAGGCCACCTCGCCGGTCGGTGTCAGCCGGATCGCGGTCACGCCCTTCGAATCGATGGCCGCCTCGACGATCCCTGCCGCATGATACATATGGCTCAGCGTGTTCAGCACGAGCCGGGCGACCTTGGGAGCCCACTCGTCCGTATGGCCAAGCTCCTTCAGAAGCGTCCGAGTCCTGGCGAGCTCCTCCGCCACGCAATGCGCGCACACCGTCGTGCGAGTGTCCACCAGCCGCGTCTCCAGACCCGAACGGACCGTCTGGGTGATCCGTTCGAACTGGGATTGTGCCAGCCACCGATACCGAATCTCGAATGTGACCGCCGGCAGAGACTCGAAGAGGCGCTTTGCAAGCTCTGCAGGTGCAAGGCCCAGGAGAGCCGATGCGGAGTTCGAAATGCGGGCCACTTCATCGTTCGTCTCGACCGCATCGAGGCAGGCCGCCGAAATCCCCAGGAGGTCCACTTCCCTGTCGGGAATGCCTCCCCGCCGCGCCAGCCGGGCCAGATCCCTCCGGTTCATCGTTCCGCGCTGGGTGATGGACGGCGGATCCTGTTCGAGCAAGAGGAGGAACTTCGCAAGATCTCCCGAGAGACGGCCTTCGCGCGACGTCAGCTCCACTTTCCGGTTGTTCACGCAATCGGAACTGGGCTTGGGTCGCGCAATCGGCGGTACAGCCGCCGGCTCCCTCGAAAGTCGCTTCACAGGCGCGGGACGGGGCTTGGGAGCCGGCAACCCTTCCGCCCGAGCGCGCAGTTCCCGGGGTACGGCCAGCTCGCGGTAATATGAACTTCCGGAACTGACCCGGACGGGGACGACCAGGAGATTCAGGAGAAGCTCACCGAGTCCGGGCTTGGATCCGAATGCGGTAAAGAGCGTCTCCGCGGACCTGGCGCCCTCGGATGTCCTCCAGCGAAACCTGGGACGTCCGGGTAGAATCTCCCTCCTTCCCCTGCCCGAGCCAGGTCAGTCCGACGGCGACCGCGTGCTTGCAGAAGGTTCCCTCCTCGCCCAGCGGACAGGAGCACTCGTAGTTCAGTTGTCCGGACTCCACTCGGAGTCGAACCTTGTATGTGTGGGTTCCCTGGACCCGTGCGCTCACGACGCCGTCCTGGGTCTCGAGCGCACGGACAGCGCCGGCGTCGCAGCACTCCTCGCCACGCTCGAAGTATTTCGGGCCGGCCATCTTCCGCAATGCGGATTCCGTCAGGACCTCAGCCAGGGGCCGCGGCATGAGGTTTGATTCTCGCTTCCGGACTCCGCTTCGAAAAGCATCTTGAGCATCCTCCTTCCCGACGTCATGCAGCCTCTTGCACAACCTCGAAGACCCCTGGACCGATGCTCGAGGCTTCCTTGTCGGACCTTCCGAAGATTGCTAGGGTTTGGCTGTGGCGCGCATCGGAAAAGGTTCCAGACGCATCGTGATCATCGCCGGCCCAAACGGAGCCGGAAAGACCACGTTTTCTGAACAATTCCTTCTCGGCGAGGCGGACTGTCCCGACTTCATCAACGCGGACCTCATCGCCCGGGGGCTGTCCCCTTATGTTCCTGAGGCGGTACCCTTCGAAGCCGGGCGGATCATGCTGTCCCAGATCCGGGCCTACGTGAAGTCGGGAAAGAGCTTTGCCTTCGAGACGACCTTGAGCGGCTCGGGATATGCGAGCCTGATTCCACGTTGGCAATCCGCGGGCTACCGCGTCAATCTGGTGTTCCTTAGCCTGCCAAACGTAGAAATCGCCCTGGCACGGATCCGGGCTCGTGTCGCCCAGGGAGGCCACGATGTCCCCGAGCCCGTCGTGCGCCGGCGTTTTGAGCGAGGCTTCAGGAATTTCGAGCAGGTTTATCGTAGACTGGTGGATAGCTGGGCCTTGTACAACAGTTCGGGGCCGGATCCGGTGCTGATCGGCTCAGGAGACAACGCATGACCCGGAAGATGGCCTCCAACGACCCCGTCACCCGGGGATCGCTGGCTGCCATGCGCCGGGCCGCCAAGGCCGCCAAGGCTCTCGCCATCAAGACCGGCACGCCGTTCTACGTCTGGCGCGATGGACGGGTGGTCAACTTGAATCCCCGCGGACGACTCAAGAAGGCGCGACGCCCCCGGCCGACCGGCTAATCTGAGCGGACGCTCAACCCATCGGAGCTTCGCTCAGCTTGGGCCATACCGGACGATAGGGAGTGTCCGCCGAGGGCCACTCCCCCCAGGAGCATCCAGGGCTCCCTCGACGACGAGGGCACGTCGGCAGCCACCAGATACCCGGGCCGCCCCACGATGTCGAGGCCCAGACACGGCACTCCGGCGACTTCCGCCGTCACCCGAGCGTGGTGATGACCGAAGAAGCAGATCTGCGGCCTGGCCGAGGCGACCGCCCGGTCGAGCCCCAGGGCGTTCGAGACGTAGCGGCGTTCCTGACCGGACACCCGTTTCTGAAGGATCGTCACCCCAAGAGGAGCGTCGTGGAGCAGGAGGATGTCGATGGGCCGACGTCCCGCCAGCTCCTCGATCTCCCAGCGCGTGTAGTGGCGCTTCGAGTATCCCTGCAGCTTCCGCCGCTCGTAGTCGCTCGGCCCGTACCAGCCTCCGATCCCCGCCACCCGGATCGCCCCCTTCCCGTCCGGCAGGTCGACCGCCCGCCCGTTCGGGACGTAGTGGAACCCGGACAGGTGCTCCGTGGTCTTTCGCGAGTCGATCCAGTCAAAGTCCTCGTGGTTGCCCTTGATGAACCAGGTCGGACGGGGTGGACCCTGAGCTTCGGCCACCCAGCGGGGGAAGTCGTCGGCCCCCTCATGGTCGCGAGTCGCCCGGTCGAGCTTCTCCGGGTCGGGCCAGACCCCGAGATCCCCGACGTGGAGCAGCGCCTCAAAGCGGACCCTGAGCGAGCGCTCGAACTCCGCGACGTCGGCATACAGCCGGTCCAGCGCGCCGTGGGTGTCGCCGGAAACGCAGAGGATCATGGCATCGCTTAAACCCGCAGACTGCGGGAAAGTCCGCGCCCGATCCCCGCACAGTCCCGCCCCGGAAGAAGCTGCCTATTTTGGCCTCGATGGAATTCTACCTGTTAGGTCGGAGGGGTCTCGCCCGCGATGGGTAGACTAATGGCACCAACGACTTCGGCGAAGTGAGTGTTTTTCGGGGCATGCGCAACCCCCTTGTGGTCGGGGGTTCATGGAGCGGGCGACCAGATTTGAACTGGCGACCTTCTCGTTGGCAACCGTCCCATGACTTATGTATCATATGTGCTCGAAAGTGCTCAGAATGCCTCTAAATGACCGTTTTTATGAGGTTTACGCGGTTTTCGACATTCTTCGAAATGACGCGCCTTGACGCATCAAAACACGAGATTTACCACACAAGTTGGCACACTAATGGCACAAGAATTGGGTGAATTCACATCCCGAAGACTCGGTCGAGTATCCATTTACAATCGGGTTCGATCAGGACTCCAGGGCTCGGGGCACCCAGCGCTCCGAGGGCGGCTTCCCGTCGGGGGTAAACAGCAGGAGGTCGCGGTAGCGCATTGTCTTGCCTGGCTTGTAGAGCGCGCTGTTCTCTCGAGTCCTCGCGGATCATGACGTCGACCTCGCAGCCGGGCCGGGTAAGGCTGTAGACATAGGCACCCCGACGCCTCAGCCCCCGAAAGACGAGGTTCTCGAGAAGCGCCCCCGATTCCGCCTCACGTTGGTCGACGGAGCATCCGTGAGGCCGTTGTCGACGGTGTACACCTGTCGCGCCTGACGCTTCTGCGCGCGGAACTTGAACGGCAAGGTCTTCTAACTCGCCGATCACGCCGCAGTCTTAGCGCGTTGCGACCGCGGCCGGGGCGGTCACCAGCGACAGGCCGAGCTCACGGAGTGCGAACTGACCGCGTTCCGTCAGATCCGCGATAAAAAGAAACTGCTCGCGCGCATCCATGGCATAGGCCTTGAGCTTGTAATGGAGGCCGAACGGCTCGTTTTTCATGACGACGACGATCGGCCGGTCGAGCTTGAGATAGGCGCTGGTCGCCGCGACATCATGGAGGGCCTGTCTCACCGGCACAATGTCGTGATCCGGATGAACGTAGAAGTCGGTGACACAAAGCAGATCATGCTGGCCGGAGGTGGCGTTCGACAGCGGCGCGTGCCAGAGCGTGCTGTGCGGGATCGTGACATCATTGGCATCTGCCGTGCGCAGCAGGACCGTGCGCAGGCCAAATTCGATGACTTCGCCGTACGTGTCCCCGATCTGCACCCAATCGCCGACGCGGTAGGGACGCTCGACGATGAAGATGATCCCGGCGATGAGATTGCTGATGTATTCCTTGATGGCGAAACCGACGGCAATCGCCGCGGCGCCCAGAAACGCCAGCACGTTCTCCCGCGTCGGAGTGATGACGAGGGGCAGGATTAGCACCGCCGCGATCAGGATGATGGCCAGTCTGATGAGCGGAATCCAGGGCAGCGTGTTGAACCGCTGGTGAGGGCGCAGCAGGCCGCCGATCCGCGGCACCAAGCGTCCCACGACCAGATACGCAAGCCAGGCGGCCGCGACGATCAGCGCGATGTGCACGGGCTCGTAGCCGCTCCACTTCCGAAGCATTTCCATCCAGGGTTCGCTCATGCATGCTCCTAAGGATCGCCGACCCAGAAATCTGCCGCAGCCAGCAGCCGTCGGATATCCGCATAGTGAGCAGGGGATACCCGCCAGAAACCATCCTTCTCGACGGCGAGTTGCCGGTCGCGCAGATCGGCGAGAGCCTCCAGCACCTGGGTGGCGCGGAACGGCAGGAGTGAAGGAATCGTCGCAGCCTGCATGCCGTCGTGAAGCAGCAGTGTGTGCAGCACGTACGATTGAAGCCGGAACTCCTTCGCACGCGGCAAGAGGTCGGAAATCGGAGTTGTGGGCTCGACCTGAAAGGACAACAATTCGGGCGCGGTCAGTGCTTTTGGACAGAGGGCGTCTATCTCCACAGCCTGACAGAGATATTTCCACGCCCACGCATCGCACCCTATGATGAGGCGTCGGGGGGTCCCCCAAACGGTTTCAATCAACAGCCGCATCAGACGCAATCCGCGGTGGTGACGCAGGAAGCAGCGCTCCAGCCTTGGGATCACGAGAATTCCATCGCCGGGCTCCTGCAATGCAGGCCAGAGCTTGGCGGTTCCCTCCATCAGCTCGGCAGAGGAAGGCGAGGCGAGGATGCTCGCGCGACATGTCGGGGCCCAAGTCTCGAGCATCCGACTGGCGCTGCCGAACAAGCCGATCAGTGCTTGAGGAAACTTCGCGGCGTAGCCCAACGCCTCATCGAAGGACTTCGCACCCTTTGTCCAGTCGGCGGGCGGCGGCAAGTCGGAGGGTCTGTACTCGTCGATTGGAAGGAATTGCCACGGGCGAGGGGGCTCGAACTGCATGTCGCGTTTGCTCCGAATGCTGGCCACTATAAGCGAAGAGGCCCGGAGTTCAATTTTATAGCTGCTCATGACCCTGGCGGCGCAAGAATCATCTCACTCGGAAAAGGATTCGATTCCGGGGAGGTCCCTTCCTTCAACTCGGAAGTCTCCGGTGGCCTGCCACAACAGGGACCTCACCAATCCCTCCACGGAGGCGACGAATCCGACTTCGTCGCCAAGAAACGCGTGAATAAGTCGAGCAAGGGAAAACGAAACGCGCGCGGCTGAATTGAGGTGGGGCTCAGGAAGAGTCGTCCGGGCGAATCCTCGTTGCAGGTCGTACCGTCCTGTCGGATCCGATCGTGTCCTACGCTTCGAGAAGCCATTTCCAAAGAGCTTCGACGCGGACCGCCGGACCCGAGGGGATCCATTGTTCTGAGGGCGCCGCTCCGTCGGGCGTCAGGAGGACGAGCTCCTTGCAGCGCGTGGCTTTCCCCGCTTTGTGGAGTGCGCCGTACTCCCTCGCAACCGTCTCTGGCTTGTCCAAGCCCGCACAGACCTGGATCAGTTGCGAGACCTGGCGCTCGTCGCGGATCAGGAAGTCGACTTCGTAGTCGGGTTGGGTCAGGCAGTACGCGTCGACGCCCCGGCGCCTCAGCTCCTGGAAGACGAGGTTCTCGAGCAGCGCCCCGCGGTCCTGGCTCACCTTGGTCGTCAGCGCCCGCGTGAGGCCGTTGTCGACGGTGTACACCTTCCGCGCCTGGCGGACCTGCTCCCGGAACTTGAAGGCGAAGGGCCGCGCCAACAGGATGAGGTAAGCCTCTTCGAGATAGTGGACGTAGTTGCCCGCCGTGTGGACGCTCTTGAAGTCGAACGTCCGCTTGATGCTGTTGTGCGTCAGGGACGTAGCGGGATTCGAGAAGCAGTAGAGCGAGAGCTCCTTGAGCGTCCTCGGCTGCCTCACCTTATAGCGCGCGGCGATGTCGCGTGAGACGATCTTGTCGTGAAGTTCGCGCAGGTATTCCGCCGAGCTGCCCGAAAGCACCATCTCCGGGAAGCCTCCCACCTCGCCATACTCGCGGAGTCGCTCCTCGAGATGGGCCTTCTCGCGCGTCGACACCGACGTTCCCGGCAGCGCCTCTCCTCGCGCGGCGAGGAACTCGCGGAACGAAAAGGGGAAGAGCTCGATCGCCATATAGCGGCCGGTGAGGTGGGTCGACAGTTCGCGGCTCAGGAGCTTGGAGTTGCTTCCCGTGATGACGAGATTGTGACCGGCCCGTTGAAGGCGATTGACGAAGAGCTCCCACCCCGTCACGTTCTGGACCTCGTCCAGGAACCATAGGCGGGTTGACGGCCAGAGCGCGGAAACCGCCTTCTCCAGGCGCTGGAGATCCTCGGTCTTGAGGGAAGCCAGCCGCTCGTCGTCGAAGTTGATGTACGCGAAGTCCTGGCCCGCGAGCACCAGGCGGGCGAGAACCGACTTCCCCGACCGCCGCACGCCCATGATGACTTTGATCAGCGGCCGGCCGAGCGCTTTGCGGAGGGCTTGCTCCTGGGACCTGGGGATCCACTTCCCCGCCGGGGGTGGAGTCTTCAATTCCTCGTGTTGGTCGAGCAGGACTTGACGGAGATCCTCGTCGCTGGGCATGAGAACATGTTAGATAGACTGCACAAGAATGTCAACTCTTGTGCAGTATACTGCACAAAACAGATGTGCCTGGAGGGACCCTCGAAGCTTTCTTGTCGGACCCTCCGAACAGTGCTAACTGAGTGCGTCCGGAATATTCGCTCGAGCTTCATGGTACATCCTAGGATCCAAATCACGTCTGCGCAGAGATTGAGCCCTATAGGGCGGCCTTGCAGGTTCGTCGGAGTCCCAGCCCTAGAGAGTTGGCACACTAATGGCACCAACGTGTCCGGCGAAGCGGGGGGTTTTCGAGGCGTGCGCAACCCCCTTGTGGTCGGGGGTTCATGGAGCGGGCGACCAGATTTGAACTGGCGACCTTCTCGTTGGCAACGAGACGTTCTAGCCACTGAACTACGCCCGCTTGAGGGACTTGCCGGAAGGGCAATTATGCCATGCTCCTTTTCGCTGTCAAGCGCTAGTCCAGTATGCCGACCCCGTCTCCCTCGTTCTCCGCGACGTCAGCGCCGGATGCGCGCTGCGCTGGATCCTTCGCCTCAGCGGCCGTAGCGGCTTATCCTCCGTCGCCCGGAGAGGGGGGGCGAGGAATACTCCCCCTCGCGCGCCCCTCCCCCGGGACGGAGTACGACTTGAAACCGATCCGAGGCTATCGATAGTAGCCGCCTTTGACATAGACATGGCCGCAGCCGTAGCAGTGATGGTGGTAAGGACGACCTTCCTCCGGCACCACGATGCAGCCGCTCGATGCGACGCCCGCCAGCACCAGCAGCCCCGCCAGCAGCTTCCTCATGCAAACCTCCCTTCGTGACGGGATATGTACGCCGTCGCCCCTCGACGGTCACCGCCCGCCATTTCCTTGACGCCACCCCGCCGCGCCGCGAAAATCAGCCGCCATGAACCCACGCTTCAAGAACAAGGTCGTCCTCATCACCGGCGCCGGCTCCGGCATCGGCCAGTCCGCCGCCCTCGCCTTCGCCCGGGAGGGCGCCAAGGTCGCCGTCGCCGACATCGCCGCCCCTGCCGCCGAGGAGACCGTCTCTCTCATCAAGAGAGCCAGGGGCAAGGCCATCGGACTTCAGGGCGACGTCTCCAAGCAGGACGACTGCCGCCATATGGTCGAGGAGACGATGAACCGCCTCGGCGGCCTCGACGTCCTTTGCAACAACGCCGGCATCGGCGTCGCCGGCACCGCCGTCACGACCACCGAGCAGCAGTTCGACGACATCTTCCGCGTCAACGTCAAAGGCACCTTCCTCCTCTCCCGCGAAGCCCTGATCCGGGCCTTCCTCCCGAAGAAGAACGGCGTCATCGTCAACACCGCCTCCATCGCCGGCCTCCGCGGCATCCTCGACCGCTGCGCCTATACGGCGTCCAAGCACGCGATCGTCGGCCTCACGCGAGCGATGGCGGTCGACCACGTCAAGGACGGCGTCCGCGTCAACTGCATCTGCCCCGGCACCACGATGACCCCGTGGATCGACAAGCGCCTGAAGGAGGCGCCCGACCCCAAGGCCGCGCTCGCGGCCCTGGTCGCGCGCCAGCCCATGGGCCGCCTCGGCACCGCCGACGAGATGGCCGCCGGCATCCTGTTCCTCGCGGCCGACGACACCGCGTTCGCCACCGGCACCGCCCTCGTCATCGACGGCGGCTACTGCGCGTAAGGGAGGCGCTCGCCCTCCTGCTTCCGGCAGGTTGCGCAAGGACGTCCGGGAACGCTGCTCGAGGCGGTCACGGGCGGATCGTCCGGCCGAGCCGCCGCGCGACCTCCTCATAGAAGGGCGGGAGATCCGGACGCAGGTGCAGTGCGGCCTGGTAAGCCTGCAGCGCCTTCTCGTGGTCGCCCGCGGCGCAGGCCAGCCAGGCGAGCTTGATGGTCGCATCCGCGGATCGCGGGTTCTTGCGCGCCGCCTCTTCGCACTGCGCCAGCGCCTCCTTCACCAGGCCCGCCGCCGCCAGCGCCTCGCTCAGGTCCAGATTGCCGCCGGCTTCCAGGGGGTTCGAGGCCGCCCGCCGGAGCAGACGGACCGCCTGCTCTTCGTCCCCCTGGATCGCCGAACGGCGCGCAAGCCGGAGCTGCCGCTCGAAAAGGAGACCCTGCAGGATGAAGTTTGCGTCGTCGACATCGGGACTCCGCCGCGCCGCCTCCCCATAGGAGGCGAGGGAGGACTCGGCGCCCCCCATCGCTGCGAGCCCCGCGTCCGCCGTCAGCAGCCACGCGTCGCGCGCGACCTCCGCCCCCGGCAGGACCGGCGACGCCCGCATCCGCTCCACGAGCGCTTCGAGATTCTGCCGGCCGAATTCCCCCGGCGGAGCCGTCCGGTTGCTGCGGATCTCCATCCGCGGATCGGCGTCGCGGAGCGGAGCCTCGCCGGCCGCGAACGCGCGGAGCGGCGACGGTCCCAGGGCGAAGCGACCGGACGTCGACGTCGACCGTGCCTGGGCGATCGCCCCGCCGGCCAAACCGAGGATGAGCCTCCGGGGCTCCATATAGCCGATCCACGCCGAGCCTTCGGGGAAGGCCTCAAGGAACGCCGCGACGGTCGCGCGGAGATCCTCCGGCGCGAGCAGGAAGCAGGGCACCCAGTGGACGAACACGCCGTCGGCCGCCAGCTTCCGGCGGACCAGTGCATAGAACTCGCGGCTGAACAGGTTGCCCGCGCCCACGCTCGTCGGGAAGATCATGTCCGCGACGACGAGATCGAACGGACGGTCGGCGTCCATCAGCAGCGTCCGTCCGTCCTCGTGGTGGACCCGGATCCCCGGCCGCTCCAGCACGCGCTGGTTGGTGTCCGACAGGAACCCGCGGTTGGCCTCGATGACGCCGGCACTGAGCTCGGCGACGTCGATCGAGCGCGCGCCGCCGTCGGCCATCGCGGACAGCGTGACGCCGGTGCCCAGCCCGATCGCCAGCGCACGGCGGGGGGGCCGGCCCAGAAGCTCTCCCGGGATGCGACCCAGGGCCCGGGGGATACGGCGTCCCAGCGCCGAGGTGTCCCCCTGGAAGCTGCGGTCGATCCAGAGGATGTCGATGCCGCTGCGCGTGTTGCGCGTGATCGCGACCGTCGACTCGATCCCGCCGCGGACGAACGGCATCACGGTGGCTTCAAAATCCCGAGGGGTCGACTCCTGCCAGCCCGGTTGATAGGCGGCCGGGGTCGGGCCGGGGACGATCGCGGACGAGCCTCCGAGGGCGAAGAACACCAGGCAGGCCGGCGCGATCCAGACCGTCCGCAGGGGCCGGCGGGCGGCGGCGGAGCCGAGCGCGCCATAGCCACACGCGACGAAGACCGCGGCTTGCGCGGGCCACACGATCCACGGCGCGGCAAGGGCCAGGAGGAGCGGACCTGCGGCCGATCCGGAGGCGTTCGCCCCCAGGATCAGTCCCAGCGAGCCCGGCGAGCGCGCCAGCAGCCGGGCGAATGCGGCGCCGAAAAATACGGCAGGAAGACCGACGAGCAGCAGGGCCGTTCCCAGCCGCTCGACGAACGTGAAGGCGTGGAGCGCGAGGGGCGACAACGCTGCGGATCCGGCGAGGCTCAGCGCCGACAGCGCGAGCGCCGTCGCCGGTCCCTGATCCCTGCCGAAGCGGCTCGCCAGGCCGGAGCCCAACGAGACGCCTCCGATGGTGGAAGCGGTCACGAGCGCGAACGTGATCGCGTTCGATTCCCACGCGAATCCCAGGATCTGCAGCCAGAGCGTCTCGACGAAGAGTCCCAGGGCGCCGAGCGCGAAGGCCGTCGCGACGGTCGACGTCGGCACCGGAGGAACCGTCGCCGCACCGGCGGAGGCGCGAACGGCCGATGCCCTGACGCAAAGCGGGAGGCCCGAGAGCAACGTGAGAACGCCCAGGGCGGGAGCGAGCTCGTCGAATCCCCAATAGGGCGTGAGGAATCCGACGAAGGCCAGCGCGCCGGCGGCGCCGCCCAGCGCGGCGAGGGAATAGAGTCCCCCCGGCCGCTTTCCCGCGATGCACGGCAGGATCATCCCGAACGGCGCGTGCGCGCCGGCGAGCAGCAGCGCGGCCAGCCCCCGGCGCGCGAGGGACGACCCTTCCAGGCGGCCGACCTGGAGAATAAGGAAGGGAGCGACGGTGAGGAGCGCCGAGCAGGCGGGGACGACAAACCGGATCAGCCGGCGCGGGGAAAGGCGGAGGAGCAGCCTTCCGGCCAGAAATGCCCCCAGGCCGAGTCCCGCCATGGCCGCCGAAAGCGTCACCATTGCCGACGTCAGCGAGCCGCCGATCTGCGCCGAGGCGATGCGCGACCAGGAGACCTGCCCCGCCAGCATCGTCGCTCCGGACACGACCGCGAAAAGGCGCGCGGGCCACGCGGGGCCTCGATCGTCCGCTTCCATATCCTGTAATGCCTCCCGCGAGACTCCATCAGGGCGGAGCTCCTGAATTTTCCGCGATGCCGGAACCAGGGGGTTATAGTCCTTCGGCGTGCCGCCCGACGAAGAGCTGGTCCGGTCCTGCGCCCGCGGGGATCCCGAGGCGTGGCGGAGCTTCGTCGATCTCCACGCGGGCTGGGTGCTCCGCGTCGCAAGGGCCTCCCTGCGACGGCTCCGCGGATCCGCGGCCGAAGCCGACGCCGAGGACGCCTGCGCGGAGGTGTTCCGGCAGCTCGTCGACCGCGACCGCGCCCTGCTGCGGTCCCTCCGCCCGCCGTATCACCTTCGAGCGTGGCTGGCGGTCCTCACGCGACGGGCCTGCGCCAGGCTGTTGCGGAAAAAGCCCGCCGTCCCCGGGCTGCCCGACGTGCCGGCCCCCCGGGCGGCGGCGCCGTTCGGCGAACTCCTCGCCCGGCTTCCGCCCGCGGACCGCCTGCTCCTCGAGCTCTTTTTCGTCCACGACGCCCCGTATGACGAGATCGCGGGCATCCTGGGCATCTCGCCCGAATCGGTGGGGAAGCAGAAGACGCGGGCGCTGGAGAAGCTGCGCTCCTTCCTCGACGGGGACGCCGGATGAAATTTTCCGATGCCGCGCCCGGTTTCGACACCGACAGGGCATAACTCTACAGATGGCCGAGATGAACGACGCGGACTGGAAGCGACGCTTCGCCGATGCGGGGCGTCCTCCGTCCGCGGGCGCCTGCCCGCGGGACGAGCAGCGTTCAACCTGGACGCGCGGGTCGCTGCCGGCCGAGGCGGTCGAGCATCTGGCCGGCTGCCGGGATTGCCGCGAGGAAATGCTCTCGATCCGCCGCACTCTTGGGGAGAAGCAGAAGACCGGGCGGATCTCCGGCGAGCTCCGCAGCCGCCTCCAGGCGCTGGCCCCGCGCCGTTCGACCAAGCGGCTATGGATCGCCGCGGCGGCGGCGGCCGCGCTCTTCGCCGTCGCGCTGGCGCTGACCTTCCGCGACTCGGACTCGAAACCGGCGACGATCGCCGTCACTCCGCCCGCCCCGAAGGAGAAGCCGCGCCCTTCGGAAGTCCGCCACGAGACCCCTGCTCCACCGCCCGAGGCACCCCAGGCCCCGCCGGCGCCGGTCGAGCCGCCAAAACCCGCGCCCGAGAAGCTGGCCCCCGCGCCGGATCCCGCCGTCGCAAAACCGGTCCCGGCTCCCGAGAAGCCGGCGCCGACGATCCCCGCTCCGGAAAAGCCCGCGCCGGAGCCGACGCGCGCGACCCTGCGCGGGACCCTGGTGGCGCTCTCGGGGAGCTGCTCCCTGCAGGCCGAAGGGGAGGCCTCGATGCAGACCGTCCGCGTCGGCCAGAAACGCGACTTCCCGGGAACGATCCGCGTGAAGGCCGACGTCGCCTCCGTGAAGGCGGCCGTCGCTGCGGTCACCTATTATGTTCAGCGCGGCGCCGAACTCTCGATCCAGCTTCAGGAAGGACGCACCCGCGTCCAGCTGGTCCGGGGGGAGGCCTTCTTCGACGTCGCGCCGGGCAACGGCCTCTTCGAGGTCGAGACCGCGCAGGGCGGGGTCGCCGTCAAGGGAACGCGCTTCCTCGTTGCGGCGGGAACTGCCGAAACCGAGGCGCTCGTGCAGCGCGGCTCCGTCGAATTCACCGCGACCGGCCAGTCCGTGGCGCTCTCGCCGGGGGAGCGCAGCAGCGCGGGAGCCGGGCGGTCGCCCGCCGCCCCGCAGAAGGCCGACCTCGCCCGACGCCTGACCTGGGTGCACGCGCTCGAGGACTCCGTCTGGATCGAGGCGGAGCAGATGGCGCTCCAGGGCGGCATGGCGGTCCTCGCGGACGCGACGGCGTCCGGCGGCCGCGCCGTCGGGGTGAGGGATCCGCTCAAGCCGGGCACGGAGGCGTCGGCCGAGATCCGCGCCAGGCGGAAGCAACCGGCGCCCTACGCCGTCTGGGTCCGCCTCTCCTGGCCCCATAACGTCCCGTCCGCGCTGACGCTCGCCGTCGGCGATAGCCTGCGGTGGACGTCGAAGGATGTGGCGTCGGCGCAGGGGTGGCAATGGGTGCGCGCCGGCTCCGCCGAGCTGTCCGACGAGCCCTTCCGCATCCGACTGACCGATACGAAAGCCGGCCTGCGGGTGGACCAGATCCTGCTGACCAGCGACCCGGACCTGAATCCCGAAACGGATAAACGGTAGGAGGAACGCATCATGATCCTGCGCCTGATGGTCGTGCTTGTCCTGGCCGCCCCCGCGGCCGCGCCGAAGGAGCCGACGGTGATCTCCCCGGGCGCGATGCAGCCCCACCTGGCGGCGACCGACGACGGCTCCTTCCACGCCGCCTTCATCAAGGAGGGTAACATCTTCTACTCGGGGTCCTCGGACCTCGGCAAGACGTGGTCCGCCCCGCTGCTGGCGCTGGACGGCCGCGGCAAGGCGACGGGCGGGATGCAGCGCGGGCCGCGCATCGCCGTCGACGGGAAGAAGACGATCTATATCACCGCGCCCGTCTGCTTCGACGACGCCGAGGCGACCAAGAAATATCCCGTGCGCGATCTCTATATGGTGGTGTCGACCGACGGCGGCAAGACGTTCTCGAAGCCGGTCGAGATCAACGACGCGCCGAAGAAGGCGCCCGAGTCGCTGCACTGGCTCGCCGCGGCGCCGAACGGCGACGTCTTCGCGGTGTGGCTGGACCTGCGCAACCGCGAGAAGGGGCAGGATCTCGGCTACGTCAAGATCAGCGAGCAGGGGAAGAAGATCGGCAAGAACGGCATCCTCCCCGGGCCGATCTGCGAGTGCTGCGCACCCGGCCTCGCGGTCGACGCCAAGGGCAACCCGATGGTCCTCTATCGGGAAGGCGGCAAGACCAACCGCTCGATCTTCCTCGGCGTCTCGACGAACGGCGGCGCGTCGTTCTCCAGGATCAACCGCATCAACTCGGGCGACACGAAGATCGACGCCTGCCCGATGGACGCGCCGCAGGTCGCCATCAGCCGCGACGGGAAGGCGACCGCGGTCGCCTGGATGGACTTCCGCGCCGGCAGCAACGTCCGCCACGTGCAATGGTCGCTCGCGAGCGGCGGCAAGTTCGGGCCCGAGGCTTCGGCCAGCGACGCCGACAAGGGCGGCCAGGGCCATCCCTCGCTCGCCTTCGATTCCCAAGGCGTCGCCTGGTGCGCGTGGGAGGACACCCGTCGCGGTCTCAACGCACAGGGGATCTTCGCCGCGGACTCGAAGACGAAGAAGAACATCGCGGTCAGCGGGGAGAACGAGGGTCGCTGCGGCTATCCGACGCTGGCCAGCGCCGGCGGCGCGCTGGGAGTGATCTACGAAGCCGGCGGCAACGTCGCCTTCCGGCTGATCGCGCCCTAGTCGCGGCTGCGGTTGTAGAGGAAGACCAGCTGCAGCAGGGTGCCGAGCACGGAGACGGCGGAGGCGACGTAGGTCAGCGCCGCGGCATCCAGGACCCCCTTCACCTCGGGCAGCTCGTCGGCGGCGACGAGGCCGCGGTCCGACAGGATCGCGAGGGCGCGCTTCGACGCGTTGAACTCCACCGGCAGCGTGACGAGCGTGAAGAGGAACACGAGGGTGAACCCGACGATGCCGCCCAGGAGCAGAAGCTTTCCGAAGGCGAAGCCCCACATCGCGAGGAAGAAGCCGAGGCCCAGCGCCAGCTGGCCCAGGAACGACCCGAACGTGCACAGCGGCACGAGCGCGCTCCGGAGGTACATCGGCCCATAATGGCGCGCGTGCTGGATCGCGTGCCCCACCTCGTGGCCCGCGATGCCGACCGCCGCGAGGGAGTCGCCGGAATAGACCTGCTCCGAGAGCCGCAGCTTGTGGAGCAGGGGATGGTAGTGGTCGCTCAGCATCCCCGGCGTCGGTTCGATCTCGACGCCCGAGACGCCTTCATAGTCCATGATGGCCCTCGCGGTCTGGGCGCCGGTCAGGCCGCGGCGGCTGCGGATGCGCGACGCCCGCGCGTAGGCCGATCGGACTTTGGCCTGGGCCCAGAGTCCCAGCAGCAGTCCGGGGACGATGAAGAGCAGAAGTCGCGGGTCGAAGAAGTAGAGCATCTACACCGACAACGCGCAGGGTCCCGCGGTCATTTCCGGCGCTGGATCGTCCATTTCTCGAGGCTGCCCGCGATGCTCAGACGATCCTCCTCGATCCCGAGGCGGGGCGCCAGGACCAGGGGCACCCCGCACTCGCTGAACGTCGCGGGCATCCGTCCATGGACGAGCTCGTATCGGGCGACGGCGATCGCCGCCCGCAGGAAATCCCAGTTCTGGAGCTCCTCCTCCAGCGCCTCCAGGGTCCCGAATTCGCTGAAGAGCAGCTGGGCCACGTCCTCTTTGCGATAGGGGGCCCGGATTTCGAGGTCGAAAGCGGCGGGAATCGTGACGGACGTCATCGGAAGAGTGCCGGCGCGTTCGCATCCGTCGCGGATCCCGTTGAGCACCCGGGCGGTGCAGACCCGCATCGAGAAGAGATCCCGCCAGCCGACGGTCTCCTCCAAAGCGTGATGCACGTCGTCTCCATTCAGCAGCGAAACGGAGGCCGAGTGCTCCAGAACCGCGCGCCGGCTTTCGGCGCCCCAGGTTCGGAAGACGACCGAAACCGCCGGACGCGTGGAACGGAGAAGGTCGAGACGGCGCTCGAACTCCACGAGTTGCGGTTCCGTCAGTCCGTGCGCTTCGAGCATCGACCGGAGGTCCTGGCGGACCCAGGCTTCCACGACCCTCATCTGATCCCAGGTACCCGGCTGTCCCAGGCGGGCCGTGTCGTGGGCCACCATCAGCGCCGTCGTCAGCCATTCGACGGCGTCCGCGTCGCGTCCTTCCTGCCAGGACACGAACGCCGTCGACGTCAACGCGCGTCCGATCCGGATGGCCTTGCACGGCCATAAGGGATCCGGGAAGCCGGGCCAATCAAGTCGTGTCCGCCGCGTCGCCCTGCGACAGGACTCGAGCCAGGGCATCGATTCCCCCAGCAGCCGCGGGGTATCGGCGGGAATTCCGTGCGCGTCGAAGTCCGGCTCCATCGTCGTCCCGAAGTGGGAGTCCGATCCATACACGGGGTGCAGCTGCCAGAGCGCCTCGAACGAGGGGCGCATCAGGTCCCAGGAGTTTCCGGGTTCCTCCGGCCCCGAGAGCGCGGGACGACTGCAGGTCCGGTCCGGGACCCCGTCCAGGATCCGGGCGACGTCGGCTACATGCCACGCGAGGGTCGTCTGCACGCCCCGCCAGAGCCGCCAGACGATGCCGCCGACGAGGACGAGAAGGACGGCGAAGACAATCAGGAGGATGCGAGCAAGGAACACCACACGACTTCCCACGGCATCATCGTATCGGGCGGTCAAATTCCAGTAAACAAGCTCGCCGCGGAACCGTCAGGGTGATAGAGTTAGGCATGGGAGACGACAAGAAAAAAGGCGGAGGAGGAGGCTTCAAGTTCGGCTCCGCCATGATCTGGGCGGGCGGCCAGTGGGCGGTCAACTGGTTCCTGTTCCCCGACATGCACCTCTGGACGATCGTCTCCGCCTCCATCAGCGCCTTCTTTGCGGGACTGTCGACGTCCGCCATCCTCGGCCGCTTCGCGAAGTGGGGCGCCAACGCCTGGGTGATGATGCTGCTGGGCGTGCTGGTCGGCGTCGCCATCTTCTCGGGCGCCTTCACCGGCCTGACCGCGGCCTTCAACTGGTGGAACGCGAAGGACGTCAAGGTCGACTGGGACAAGCTCCAGGCGTTTCTGCTCAGCTGGTCGGTGGTGCCGCCCGCCGGCTTCGGCCTACTGACCGGCCTCTACGTCCGGTCGAAGACGCCGAAGGGCAAGCAGTAGCCCCTTCCAAAAAGCGACTCCGAGTCCCTTATTGCGGATTCGTCGAGCTCCACAGCACCGGATTGATCGACGTCTCGATCGGCTCCCCCACCTTCGCGCCCGGACACCAGGTGTCCCAGTCGTTCTGCTGGTTCTCGTTCCGAGGCGCGGCGAGGCGCATGGCCTCGTCCATATAGATCACCGTCATCACCTCGCGGGGGCGGTCGCTGAGGTTCCTCCCCGCGCGGTGGAAGGTCCAGCCGGAATGAAAGCTGACCTCGCCCAGCTCGAAGGGCTGCTCCACCTGGCCCAGGTTGGCCGCGAGCAGCTTCTGCTCGATCTTCGATTCGCTCCGGTCGCTGATCTCGAGTTCGCGGCCGAGGTCGTGGGTGTGGCTCTTCGGCGCGAAGGCGAGCGGCCCCATCTCGAGCGGCGTCGCCTGCAGCGGAATCCACGCGGTGACGGTATGCGTCGACGCCAGCGGCCAGTAATACTGGTCGGCGTGCCAGGGCGTGAAGCCGCCGCGCCCTTCCTTGTACAGCGCCTGGTCGTGGTACATCCGGACGCCCGTGGTGCCCATCAGCTCTGCCGCGATGCGCGCCAGGCGCCGCGAGAACACGAACTCCCTCACGACGTCGCTCTTCGTCCAGATGTTCATGACCTGGAGGAAGGCTTTCTGGTAGGTCGTGCGCTGCTCCATCGGCAGGTGCAGCGTGTTGAGCTCCTGGACCTTGCGGCTGATCTCCGGGGCGCAGGCGGCGATCGTCTCCGCGCTGAGGACGTCTTTCAGCGTGACGAAGCCGTTCTCGCGGTAGAAACGGATCTGGTCGGCCGTCAGCGCGAACGGCGCGTCCAGGCCGGGGCGGGTCGCGGTCAAAGTCTTCATGCCGGAAGTATGACGCGGCCCCGCGGAAACCGCTACGTCCCGCTGATCCATTTTTGATACTATTTGATCGTCTGTGACTCATCATGCCGCACTTCTGTGATACATTCGTACCATGAAGGCGAAGATCGAACGCGTCTCGACCGGCGATGCGGCGTCCTTCCTCTGCCGGCGCCGCACGGACCCGCGCTTCGGCTTCTCCTGGCACTACCATCCGGAGCTGGAGCTGACGCTCATCGTGCGCAGCCGCGGGCGGCGCTTCGTCGGCGACTCGATCGAGCCTTATGACGACGGCGATCTGGTCCTGGTCGGTCCGAACCTTCCGCACACCTGGAGCTCCGATCCGCGCCGGAAGGGGCGGCACGAGGCGGTCTTCTGTCAGTTCCCGCGCGAGTTCCTGCGGGCGCCGGAGCTCGCCGGGGCGGGGCGCCTCTTCGACCGCGCGAGCCGCGGGCTGCGCTTCAGCGGAAGGACGCAGCGGGCGGTGGCCCGCCGGATGGAGGGCATGGACCGGCTGCACGGCCTGCGGCGCCTGGCCGTCCTGCTCGAGATCCTCGACGAACTGGCCCGCTCGAGGGAGTCGCGGCCCCTCTCCGGCCCCGAGTTCACCCCTGCGCTGAGGAGCATCGACGCGGACCGGATCGACCGCGTCTGCCGGCACCTGGACGGACGCTTCGCAGAGCGGATCACGCTGGAGGAGGCGGCGTCGGTGGCGCATCTCAGCATCCCGGCATTCGGACGCATGTTCCGGCGGACGACGGGGAAGACGCTGGTAGGGTACCTGCACGAACTGCGGACGGGGATGGCGTGCCGGGAGCTGATCGAATCGGAGCGGCCGGTGGCGGACATCGCGTTCGGGTCGGGCTTCAACAACCTGTCGAATTTCAACCGGCGCTTCCGGGCGCTGAAGGGGATGAGCCCGCGCGAGTACCGGAACGCCTTCCGTCCGGCGTCCCATTAAGTATGTGCTTTTCGCGGTCGGGGACGGGCCCGTCGTGATACTATTAGGCCAGATTCGGGACGCGCGGGGCGTTCAACCCGCGTTGAAAGGAACGGCGATCGAGACCGGGGTCGCCCAGGGCGAGCCATGGGCCAGGAAATCCTCTACTGCTACAAGTGTCAGATCCGCCTCATGGGGTCTGAGTTCGAGAAGGGCAAGGCCTTCAAGGTCGGCGGCCAGGCCTCCTGCGCCGTCTGCGTCAAGGACCTGATCGGCTCCGTCCCCCCCGCCGCCTACGAAACCGACCGCGGCCGCAAACTCGCCTCCACCGCCCGCATCCCGCTTCCCAACCCCGAGTCCTCCGGCAAGATGAAATCCATCACCAACCGGAGCGTCGCCCCGCCGCCGCCGCCCGACCCCGCCGAGAAATCCAAGGCCGGCCTCGTCATCGGCGCCACCGCCGCCATCTTCGCCGTCGTCCTCCTGATCGCCCTCGCCCTCGGCTCCGGCTCCTCCCGTCGCACGCCGCCAGGACCGACGCCCCCGACGCCTCCCCAGCCGCCGATCGGCCGCTCGACCGACCCGGTCCCGCTGCCTCCGACGCCACCGCCCGCCGGCTTCGCCGCCGACCTGCGCGAGATCGACGAGAAGATGCGCAGCGGACTGGCGAACGAGGAATTCAAGCAGACCGCCGCGCTGCTGGACGAAGCCCGCAAGCGCCGCAATACGCCCGAGTGGCTGAGCGAAATCGACCTCCGCATTCCGCAGGTCGAGGGGCGCGCCCGCCGGGCCTCGATGCCGCTGCGCGAGAAGGCCATCGAGGCCCAGAAAAAGTCCGACGCGGCCGCCGTCGGCCGGCTCCGGGATCAGGTCGCCGCCTGGGGCTTCCCCGGCGTCGTCGACGACTTCAACAGGGCGCTCGCCGACGCGGCCGCCCCGCCGGTGCCGCCGACTCCGCCCGTGAAGGGACCCGAAGCGCTGGTCCTTTACGCCGAGGGCATGGCTCCGGGGGTCCGCGACCATAGCTGGAGCTGCAAGCTCAACCTGGTCTGCACCGACAAGGCCTTCGAGGGCACGAAGTCGCTCTCGTACGCGCCCGAGCGACCCTGGGCCGGGGTCTTCCTGGGCCACGACTCCGGCTTCGAGCTCGGCGAATACCCCTATGTCAGCTTCGCCCTCTATCCGACCATCGAGAATCCCAACCTGACGCTGGCCCTCTGGGGCCCCGACAAGAACCTGAGCACGGCCATCGGATTTTCGAAGCTCGGACCGCCGCTCAAGGCCGGCGAATGGAGAAAGTTCGTCGTCCCGGTCTCGAGCTGCGGTCCCTCGAGCGGACGGGTCACCGGCTTCATCATTCAGTCCGGTCCGGTATCGTCCGAGCCGCTGTTCTATCTCGACAACGTCATGTTCCTGAAGACGGCTCCCGACAGCGCCGCTCCGCCCGTCCCGGCGCCCGATGCCGGCGGCGGGAAGTGGATGGCGGCGGCCCTGAAGGCGGCGGCCCGCGACTATGACGGAGCCCAGAAGGAGGTCGACGAGCCCGGCGACGTCGAGCTCCTGAAGCTCGCCGCCCAGGTGCCCGTGGAAGCGGCCAAGGTCATCGACAAGTGGACCAAGGGACAGAAGGTCCGGCTCGAGGTCCTGGGCGGTTCGGGGGAGCGACTCCCCGTCGAGGGCAGCGTCCTCGCCGCCGATACGGTCCGCGTCACCGTCGCCCGCGAGGATGGGCCGTTCGAGGTTCCCCTCTGCGAAATCGCCCCGGCCGGCCTGGCCGAGATCTTCCGAAACCGGCCCGACCGGAAGCCGCAGGACGCGCGCGCGGCGGCGGCGTTCTGCGCTTTCGAAGGCGACCTGGACGGCATGAAGAAGTTCTCCGGCGAGAACGCGGCGCTGCCCGAGAAGTATATGGCGTTCGCCCAGAAGCGCGCCTCCCTGATGGAGGTCGAGGCCGCGGCCCGGCGGAGCTTCTGGACCGCCGAGGGCGAGTTCGCGTACCCGAAGCGGCGGAGCGCGGCGATCGAAGCCCTGACGGCGCTGCAGGCCCTCCCCGAGGCCGCGCGGCTGCGGCCGTTCATCGCCGCGCGCCTGGAGTCCGCGAGGGACACGCTGCTCCAGGCCGACGACCTCTCGGGCGCCGGCAGCTTCGCGCTCACGGGCAACGCGAAGGTCGACCTCTACTGGAGCTCGAACGTCGACAGCGCGCCGTCGAAGGCGAAGGAGAACTACGTCGAAGCCGAGTTCTACTGCTTCCCCGGCACGACGATGAAAGCGTGGGTCTGGGCGGGCGCCTGCTGCCAGGAAACCTTCGACGCGTCCTGGCAGGCGACGGAGCTCACGATCCCGAACCCGAAGAACTCGAAGGAGCCCGTGTCCTGCGAGCCGGGGGCGGACGCGGCGCCGTCGCTCAAGATGCCCTTCTCGCTCCGCAAGTGGCACGCGCAACACGGCGGCCCCAAAGAGCCCCTTCGCTGGGAATGGATCCCGCTCACGCTGCCGAAGTATGAAGCTGCCGGCCCGAAGAGGATCCGCATCCTCACGGCACAACAGGGCTTCTCGGTCGCGGCGATCGCCGTCAGCGCGACGCGCCGCAATCCGCCCACCGACGCCGAGATGAAGGAACTGGAGAAGTCCCGCGCGGCCGCGCGCAAGGGCGGCGGCAACGAGCCCACCGGAACGATCGTCCACGAATGGTGGGGCGGCATCGACGGCAACAACGTCGAAGACCTCGTCAAGAGCCCCGTCTTCCAGGGCAAGCCTTCCGGCACTTCGGTGCGCGACCTCTTCGAGGCGCCGAGGGACATCGCCGACCGCTTCGGCTCCCGCATGCGCGGGTTCATCCATGCGCCCGTCACCGGCAACTACACCTTCTGGATCGCGAGCGACGACGGCTCGGAGCTGTATCTGAGCGCGGATGAAACGCCGACGAAGAAGCGCGCGATCGCGAACTGCCCGTATGCCGCGGGGATCCGCGACTGGACCCGCGCGCCGTCCTGCAAGTCGGCTCCGATCCTGCTCACCGCGGGCAAGCGCTACTATATAGAGGCGCTGCAGAAGGACGGCGGCGGCAACGACCATGTCGCGGTCGGCTGGACGCTGCCCGACGGCACCGACGAACGGCCCATCCCCGGGAAGCGCCTGTCGCCCTGGATGGCGTCTGGGACCCCGGTCGCCGCGCCGCTTCCCGTCGGGACGGGCTTCTACCGGGCGATCAGCCTGAACGGGCCGGCGGCGACGATCGACAGCCGCCGCTGGGAAGGCAAGGGCGCGCCGGATGTGACGTCGAGCACCGAATGCTTCGAGAATATGACGGTCCCTCTGGTGCCGCCGACGGACGAGGCGCGGTCCCGGATGATCCGCTCCTCGGTGTTCACGAAGGACGGGAGCTGGGTGAAGATGGACAAGGTGCCCCCCGGCAGCTACCAGGTCTACCTCTATGTCTGGGAGGACAATATCTCGGGCACCTTCGACATCCTGGTGCAGGGGGCGGTCGCGCACAAGGGCTACAACAGCGGCGCCGCGGGCCACTGGGACCGCCTGGGGCCCTACCCGGCGACGGTGACGACGGGCACGATCGAGGTCCGCTCCGGACCGGGGGGAGACGCCAACTTCTCCGGTCTCGAGGTCTGGAGGACCGGAAAGTAGCGGTCGATTGCCGCGGGCGCTTCTTCTCCCGAAAGAAGGGAGCGCCCGGCTTGATTCTCAAGGGGGAGGACTTACACTTAGTTCCAGTACCATGTCCAATGACGCGATCGACCTCGCCCTGGCCCGGCACGTCCGGCAGATCGGTCTGGTGTCCCAGGAACAGATCAATTCCGCCCTCCAGCTGCAGTCCACCAGCATCAAGAGGGGCAAATACATCTCATTCTCGGAAGTCCTGGTGCAGATGGGCCTCCTGACGGCCCCCCAGCGCGAGACGCTCGAGAAGAAGATCCGCGACCAGCAATCCGGCGTCACCCAGCTCGGCCCCTACAAGCTCGTCAAGAAAATCGGCGAGGGCGGCATGGGCGCCGTCTATCTCGCCCAGGATGCCGCGGGCAAGAACGTCGCGGTCAAGGTCCTTCCCCGCCATCTCGGCACCAACGCCGAGTTCGTGAAGCGCTTCAAGCGCGAGGCGGACGCGGCCACGATGCTGAAGCACCCCAACATCATCGGGGCCTTCGCGGCAGGCGAGGACCTCGGATACCACTACTACGTCATGGAGTACTGCGACGGCCAGCCGGTGGACGTCCTCCTCGCGGCGCGGAAGGTCTTCCCCATCGACGAGGCGCTGACCCTCGCGCTCCAGGTGGCCGGCGGCCTCAAGTATGCCCACGACCTGGGCATCATCCACCGGGACATCAAGCCGTCGAACATCATGCTCGCCCGGGACGGCGAGGCGAAGGTCCTGGACCTGGGCCTCTCGAAAAACCTCGACGACGCCGGGATGTCGTTCAAGACCGTCACGGGCGCCGTGCTCGGGACGCCCCATTACATCTCCCCCGAGCAGGCCCAAGGCGAGAAGAAGGTCGACGGCCGCAGCGACATCTACTCCCTCGGCGCGACCCTGTACCACCTCCTGACGGGAAAGACGCCCTTCGACGGGCAGACCGCGCTCGAGATCCTCTCGAAGCACGTCAATACGACGCTGCCCAACCCGCAGGACCTCCGGGAGGAGATCCCCGACCCGGTGGTCCAGGTCCTCGAACGGATGATGGCCAAGGATCCCGTCGACCGGCACCGGGATTGCGGCGAGCTGATCAGCGACCTGGTCGAGGTGTCGCAGGGCCGCACGCCCAAGTCGAAGATGATCGCCGCGTCCCTGACGACCATCGCTCCGCCGGTGCGGCGGGCGGCGCTCCGCAAGCGCCCGCACACCCTCCGCCGTGCCCCCGAGGGGGTGAACCCGAAGACCCTGGGGATGATCGGCGGCGGCGTGGCGGCCGCGGTGATCGCGGTCCTCGTCATCGTCATGATGCCGGGCCGCGCGGAGCCGCCGCGGGATCCGTCGCCCCCTCCCGCCCCGCCGCCGCGGATCGTCAAGGAGACGGACCCGGCGAAGTCCGGTTTTGATCCGGCGATCTGGGAGAAGTCGATCGCCGAGCTCCCGCCCGAGGCGCGCGTCAAGGCCGTGCACGCGCGGCTCAAGACGCTCAACCCCGGCTACGACAGCTCGGAGTCGGAGCACTATCTCGCGCACGGCCGCGTGGACCGTCTCCGCATCGGCAGCCGGGCCCTCAAGGACCTCACGCCGTTGCGGGCCCTTACCGGCCTGCGGGAGCTGGAGCTCCCCTCGTCGGAGGTCACGGACCTCTCGCCGCTCCGGGACTCGAAGCTCAGCCTGCTGGTCCTCGACGGCAGCAAGGTCTCCGACCTCCGCCCGATCCACGACCTGAAGGAGCTGAGCATCCTCTCCCTGGCGTCCGCGCCCGTGAGGGACCTCTCGCCCCTCGAGGGAATGGACCTGTCGAGGCTCACCATCAAAGGCTGCCCCGTCACGGACCTCTCCCCGCTCAAGCGCGTGAAGCTCCGCGAACTGAACTGCGACTTCGAGGCGAAGCGCGACACCGACGTTCTCAAATCCATGCCCGCGCTGGAGCAGATCAACGGCGTCCCGGTCGAGGAGTTCTGGCGACGACTCCGCGCGGCGGAGCCCGAGCCGGTCGCGGCGCCCCTCCCCGCGCCCGGCCCTCAGGATCCCCTGTCCGCGGCGCTCGCGAAGCTGAAACAGGCCAACCCCGACTGGGGAGGCCGCGAGACCCACCTGACGGAGAACGGGGAGGTCCTCGAGCTGATCATCGTCTCGCTCGGCATCACCGACCTCTCCCCGCTCGCGCCGCTCAAGACCTTGCGGAAGCTGGACGTCTCCGGGTACTGGTCGCTCTCGGAGCGGAAGGAATACCGCAGCGGCCTTCAGGATATCGGCCCCCTGCGCGGCCTCAAGCTGCGGTCCTTCCTCGCCCATCACACGGATGTCACGGATCTGGGCCCCCTGGAAGGCATGCCGCTGGAGATGGTCGACATCACGGGCTGCGGCGTCTCGAGCCTGGCTCCGCTGAAGGGAGCCCCGCTGCGGCAGCTGTTCGCGTCCTTTAACAGCATCCGGGACCTGTCCCCCCTCGCGGGCATGCCGATCTGGGATCTGCGGCTCACGAAGGAAGAGGTCGCCGACTTCAGCCCCCTGCAGCGGCTGCCGGGCCTGCGCATCCTCCTCGCCGACCTCGACCCGGTCCGCCACCGGGCGCTGGTCGCCTCGCTCAAGTCGCTGGAGAGCGTCAACGGCGTCTCGACTGCGGAGTTCCTCCGCGTCGCGGCCGTCCCGCCCCCCGAGCCCGCCGGACCCGACGCCGCCCTCTGGAAGAACGCCCTGGACCTCATCCCGTTCATCGACCCCTTGCGCGACACGATCGCCGGACCCTGGCGCAAAGAGGGCGGACGGATCTACTGCGACGGCGGCGAGAACGCGGTGTTGCGGATCCCTTACGAGCCGCCCGTCGAGTACGACTTCCGCATCATCTTCAGCCGCACCAACAGCCACTGCGCCACCGCCCAGTTCCTCATCCGGGACGGCCGCTCCTTCTTCTGGGAGATGGGCGGGTACGGCAACTCGCATTCGGGAATATCGGTGGTCGGGGGCAAGAACAGCGTCGACAACCCCACCCGCGCCGAGTTCGTCCCGCGGGACGGCACCCGCTATGTTTCCCTCGTACAGGTGCGGAAGGACCGCGTCACCTGCCTCCTGGACGGGCGGAAGCTGTCGGAATGGACGCCCTCGATGGGCGAGCTCACGACGGACCGCGGCTGGTGCGTGGACGCTCCGGGGCTCCTCGGCCTGGGGAACTGCGAAAGCATGACGGCGATCGAGTCCGTCCAGGTGCGCGAGGTGACCGGCCGCGGCAGGGTCCGGAGCAGCCTGGCGACCGCTCCGGACGCCGCCTTCCTGAAGACGGTCGTCGCGCAGCAGGCGCCCGAGCAGCTGCGCCGCGTCGTCGAGAAGCTCCGCGAGCTCAATCCGTCGTTCGACCAGGGGACGATGAAGTACAAGATCGAGAACGAGCGGGTGACGGAGTTCTCCATCTCCACCCAGAGGGTCTTCGACGCCTGGCCGGTCCGCGCCTTCCCCAACCTGAGAAAACTCGACCTCGGCGACGACCGCGGGGGCTGCGTGCTGACGGAGATCGGCTTCCTGAAGGGGGTGAGACTCCAGGAGCTCGGACTGACCAACACCCGCGTCTCGGACCTTTCGGCGCTCCAGGGAATGCCCCTCGCCCGCCTCTCGATCTCCGGCAGCGCCGTGAAGGACCTGGCCCAGATCAAGACGCTTCCGATCCAGCGCCTCGACTGCGAGCGCATCCCTGCGACGGACTTCAGCGCCGTGAAGGGGATGCGTACCCTGAAGACCGTGAACGACATCCCCGTGGCCGACTACTTCAAGAACCAGAAGGAGGGCTGGACGGCGCTCTTCGACGGCCGCACGACGGACTGCCTGCGACGCGCGGACGGATGGAGGGTGGACAAGGGCGTCCTCGTCAACGACCCGACCGTGCTCAATTCCGCGCAGACCAATTTCGAGTTCGAGAACGGCGACCTGCGGATCCGCTTCGAATGCAAAAACGTGGACGCGATGACGTTCCGCGCCCGCCAGAGCGCGCAGGGCGCCCAGGGCTTCGTCTTCGACGGCACGGCCGTGCGCACCCTGGAGGGCCGGCCGCACGAGCTGATCTTCATCTGCCGCGGCGACCAGGTGACGGCGACAATGGACGGCAAGCCCATCGCGCTGACGGAAAACAGCCCGGTCCGGAACGGCTGCCTGCAGTTCAACGCCACCAACGGCACTCTGCGGGTCTCGAGCCTCGAGTTCCGCCCCGCGCCATAAGAGAACCACAGAGATACCAAGATCCCAAGACCCCAGAGAAGATCTTTTTTGAGGATCGGAAGGCGCGCGCTGTTCAACAGAGGCTTTTCCGGGTGGTCTTGGGGTCTTTGTGTTATTTCTTCGGCGCTTCCTTCAGGGACTCGAGGAAGCTCACGATGTCCGCGAAGTCCTGCAGCGACAGCCCCGTATTGAGCCCTTCCGGCATGAGCGAGAGCTCCGCTTCCTTCTTCTGGTCGATCTCGGACTTCTTCACGACATGGCGTTTCCCCTCGGCGTCCATCAGCGTGAGCTCCTCGCCGGAATCGCCGAGGAAGCGGCCCGCGATGACGACGCCGCTCCGGGTCAGCACCATCGTCTGCTTGTAGCCGTCGAGGATCTTCGCCGACGGATACAGGACCGACTCGATGAAGTGGTCCCTGCCGTACTTGAGGCCGACGCCCGTCAGGTCGGGTCCGACTTCGCCGCCTTCGCCGTACACGCGGTGGCACTTGATGCAGGCGACGCCCTTCACATCCGAGAACAGCGCGCGGCCGCGGGCGGCGTCGCCGGCGGTCTTCTTCGCGAACTCGACGTACGCCTTCGGATCGAGCTTCTGGGGCTTCGCCTCGAAGAGGCGTCCCTGGCGGGGCGCCGGATAGGCGAGCGAGAACTCCCAGCCGCCGCCGGAGTTGGCGCATTTGACGACGACCACGTTCTTCCCCGTCTTCAGCGTGCCGCCGAAATGATAGGCGTCCCATTTCCAGCCGTGGTTGTTGAGATCCTCGAAGATCTTCTGGCCGTTGAGCCAGACCGTCATCGTGTCGTCGCTGCCCGCGACGAACTGCACCGCGCGCTCGGCCGGGGACTCCAGCTCCGTCACGGCGTACGCGGTGGCGTCGTCCGCGATCGTCATCTGGTTCCGCAGGTTGACCATGCCGAACTCGGCGGACACCTTGGCCTTCTTCCACTGGATCGGCCGGTTCTGCGCGTCCTTGAACTCCCTGCTCAGCGGCGGGGAGTCCACCGCGAAGGGTTCCGCGCAGGGCGACGGGAACGAGCCCAGGATCATCCACTCCAGGATGGGGACCGGCTTGTTATAGACGCGCTGCAGTTCCACGATCATGTCGTTCGTCAGCAGCGTCGCTTCGATCTTCGATTCGATCAGCGGGAGCGCAGGCGCACTGATCGCGGCCACCGCCTTGCGGCATTGCTCGCGGAGCGTCGCGTTCTTCCCGCCCAGCCCCTCCAGGTAGGCGTCCAGCGCGCGGAGGTCCGGCGTCGCGGCGAGCGCGGCCACCGCCTCGAAGCGCGTCGACTTGTCGAGATAGGCTTTCAGCAGCGACGGCACCGCGGGCTTCGCCGCGAGCGTCGCGAGCGACGTGATCGCAGCCTTCCGGATCTCGACCCGCTTGTCCTCGAGGGCGGAGCAGAGCGCGCCGACGGCGACGTCTCCGCCGATCTGCCCCAGCGCGCCGATCGCCGCCAGCGCGACCCGGGGATCCGCGTGCGCAATCTGCTTCGCGGCGGTGGGCGCCCCCGCCTTGAGCCGGCCCAGCGCGCCGAGCGCCGGCGCCAGGATCTCGGGCGACGTCGCCGTCTCCGCGAGATCGGCGAGCATCTTCACCAGGGTCGGGCCCGCGATCTGCTCGGCCGCCTGGGCCGCATCGGTGAGCAGCTCGGGCTGCTTGAACGCCGACGCGACGAGCTCCGCGGCGGCGTCATCCTTGATCGCGCCGAGCGAGCGGAGGACGGCCTTCTTGACGTCGACGTCGGCCTCCTTCGCGAAGAGGTCTCGGAGCGCCGCCGCGGCCTGGACGTCCTTCGTGGCGGCGACGCTCTCGACGGCGGCGCGGCGCACAGCCGCGTTCGCGTCGCTCAGCGCCGCGCGGAGCGTCTCGAGCACGAGCTTCGTACCGCCGTAGTCGACGACTTTCGGCGGCCGCGGCTGCCCGACGGGCTGGGTTCCCCACCACTGGCCCTTCCAGGGCGCGGGGCTGCGGTGGATCTCCGCGAGGGCGGCGATGCACTCGGCCGAGCGCGGCGCCTTCGCGAGCGCGGCAGCGAGCGGCTCCTCATAGGTGTCGCGCAGCGCGAAGAGCGTCCCTTCGCGGACGGCCGGGTCAGGGCTCTCGAGGCCCTTGACGATGTCGCCCCAGGCGGAGCTGTTCGCGCGGCCGATGCGGTTGAGCGCGTGGAAGGCGGCATAGCGGGCGAAGAGGTCCTTCCCCTTCAGCGATTCCTGCAGCGCGGGGATCGCCGCGGCGGCGCCGATGCGGCCGAGGGCCGTCGCGGCGTGGAACTGCACGGTCAGATCCGCGTCCTGGAGCAGCGCCATCAGGGGTTCGGCGGCTTCCTTCACCTTGCGCGTGCCGAGCTGCCGCGCGGCCTGCCGGCGCACGGAGGCGTCGGCGTCCTTGAGCGCGGCCGCGATCGCGGGCGACCCGCCGATCGCGTCGAGCGCCCAGATCGCATGCCACTTCGCCGGGGCAGTCCCGGAGGCGAGCACCGCCTCGAGCTCCTTCGTGGCCTTGCGGTCGGATAACCGGCGCTGTGCCGTGAGGCGCACTTCGCGCGAGGAGTGTGAGAAACCCTTGATCAGATCCGCGGTCGATGCCTCGAAGGTCTGAGCGGTCGCGGCGGGGACATACCATGCCGGCTTCGGCGCGGCCATGCTGGCGCCGCCCGTATACGTCGCCTTGATCAGACGGCCGGTCTGCTTGCCCTTCGCCGTCCAGCCGCCGTAGTTCCAGTCGCAGATATAGATCGACATGCCGTCGGGCGACACCGCTTGGCCCAGCGGGCGGAACTCGCCGCCGCCCCCCGTCAGGAACTTCTCCGTCGACTGGATCTTCCACGTGGCGCCGACGCGGACCACGTCGAGCCGCAGCACCTCTTTGCGCGCCCAGTCGGAGAGGAACAGGTTGCCGCGGTACTTCTCGGGCAGGGCGTCCTCGTTGTACGCGATCGACGCGCAGCCGGAGCCGCCGCCGTAGTCGGCCATCATCCAGAGGGTGTAAGGGCGCTGCGGCTTGTAGTCCCAGGGATAGCCGTAGTAGCCGCCGTCGACCATATGGGTCGCGCGCGTCCACCAGCCGTGACCGTCGTCCGTGTTGTCGTAGGTGAAGAGCTCGTCCTCCGACGTCACCGCGACGTCGAGGTGGTTGCGGGTGCCGGTCGAGTAGACCTCGAGGTCGCTGCCGTCGGGCCGCATGCGCGCGAGGCCGCCCCCGTGAATCTCGGCCTTGTTGCCGTCCTTGCCGACGGCCCCGTAGATGCCCTTGTCGCCGGTCGAGATGTACAGATACCCGTCCATCGCGATGCGGCAGTTGGACGGGATATGGTCGTTGAAGCCGGGGGCGGGGTTGGGGTTGGTGCACTCGATGAGATCGACGCGGTCCTTCCCCACGCCGTGGTCGTCGGTGAAGACGCTGAACTTGGGCGTGTGGTGGACGTAGACCTTGCCGTCGAGGTACTGGAGGCCGAAGACGGCGTAGAGTCCCTCGGCGAAGACGGTGACTTTGCCGTCGGGGTGGATACAAAGGATGCGATCGACGGGCTTGTTGACGGGGCCCTCCATGTCCATCGGATCTTCGGCGATGAAGAGGCGTCCGTCGGGCGCGAAGCTGAGCACCGAGGGGAACTTGATGTCGGGGTATTTCGCAAGGACTTCAACCTTCCAGTCCGCGGGCCCTTTGGGGGGCGGCTCCTGCATCAGCAGCGACAGCGCGAGAAGGGTGCTCAGCATGGGATTCGTTCCTCCGGGTCTTAATAGCGCAAGCGGCCCCTGATTGTAGCCCCTATCTTACGCCCGGGGAGGGCTGCCAGGGGAACGTCCGGCCCCGGCAAGGGGGCCATTCAGCGGACCTTGCCGGTCACCGGCTCGGTCCACGCCCACCCGAACTTTCCGGCGTGCTCGCGGACGATGACCCGGTCGCCGGTCTTCAGGCTGTTGAAGACGTCCGTGGAGACGCCGAGCTCCTCCCTGCGGTCCGCCTGGATCCAGGAATCCACGGTGATATACCGCGAGCTCTTGTAGCGGCGGAAACTCCGGACGATCTCGACGTGCCCGGTCGACGGGGAACGGTCCAGCAGCTCGTTGAGCGCCACCATCGTCATGCCGACCCCGCCCGGGATCGCGATGAAGCCGAGGAATCCGCCGGCGCTCAGCACCCGCATCGCGTACGAACGCCCCCGGAACCACGCCGTCAGGGCCAGCATGTACAGGATCCAGGCGCCGCCGCCGTACAGGAGGATGGCCGCCGCGACGGACGAGCCGTGGACGATCCGCGACGCGAAGACCGACAGCCCGGCCATCAGGAGGATGCCGGTCACCATGGCGATGATGGCGGGGACCGCCGCCCAGTTCGCCTCGCCCCGCGGCTTCAGTCCGACGTCGCCGAAGTCCGGCGCCTTCGCCGCGAGACGGACGAGCGCCTCCGCGGCCTGCCCGGCTTTGGCCGGGTCCATCGCCGACCGGGACGACAGGATCTGGTACGCTTCAACGCCGCGGGCCGAGAACTTCACGCGGAAGCCGAGCCCGACCAGGCCCCGGATCTCGGTCCGCACCTCGGCGACCGAGAGCAGCCGCTCCGCGTGCTCCTCGGGGTCGAGCGTGTCCACGTAGACCGCCTCGTCGAACGATTCGTCGCCGGTCTGGACCTCCTTGTTCATGCCGATCCGCTTCCCGAAGCGCTCGAACGAGCCCTCCGGGAAGATGTCGACCCACGGGTAGACCGGACCTTCGATCCGGATCGAGGTGCGCTCCGTATGCTTGCCGGCCTGCTTCACGGAGACCCTGACGCGGCGTCCGGACAGCTGGTACTCGATCTCCGAGGCGCTCGACTTCTTGCCGGTCCCGGCATCGTCGACGCGCGCGGCGCCGACGCTCTGCAATCCGCCGGACACGCCTTCAACCTTCTTGAGGAAGCGGCGTTTTGCCGACTTCGCCGCGAGGGCGATGATGCCGGCAATAAACCCGACATACGCCAGGACGCCCAGGGCCACCCACACGCCGACGGGAATGGAGCTCATGGAAGGATCCCTCGAGGTTGCGGCGATTCTCTCACAGGAGGCCCCTCAGGGCCAGCCGGAAAAACGTTCCGGCGGGGCTATTCCGCGAAGCGGTGGTCTTCCGCGTCGAGCATCGCGGGGTCCGCCGGCCCGGCGTGAACCAGGAAACGGTAGCGGAGGACGAGGGGCTTCTCCCTGGCGACCACGACGTCGTTCTCGAAGCTGAACGACGAGCCCATCCAGCCGTCGCCGCGGACGTGGAAGTAGGAGGGATGGTTGGGGTTGGACGGGTGGCCGAACAAGGTCACCCCGTTCACCCGGCCCGGCGCTGCCTGGCCCGAGTAGTCGCACCAGCGGGCGCGCCGATGCGGCATCAACTCCTTCTCGTTGACCTTCCCCTCGCTGTTCGTGATGCAGCCGCCGCCGTCGAGCGTCCCCATCATCTTCGCGACGCGGACCGCGACCAGGCCGAAGTTCGACTTGCCGATCGTCACGGTCGGAGCGACAGGCGTCAGGGTGAGTTTCAGGTCGAGCGTATACTCGCCGAAGCCGTTCGAGCCCAGGGTCTCGTAGCGCGGCGTCAGGGTCCACACCCGTTCATCGAGCAGCAGGGGCTTCTTGTCCCCGTCGAGCCACTTCGCGGTGAGGGTCAGCGTCGCCCGATCGCCGTCCTCGATCTTGACGATGCGGTCGTGGACGATGCGCGCCGCGCTCTTCATGTGCTCCCAGAAGTTCGAGCCCGCGACGTTCTGGTGCCCGATCCAGAGGCTCAGGTGGTGGGCGTGCGTGACGGGGTCGTGCGGGTGCGTGAGGCGCGTGACCGGCGCCCCGGCGGGCCCCATCACCGGGTAGAAGTACGGCTTCGGGGTCTGCGCCCCGTAGTGATAGCGCAGCCACTCGCGGCCGTCGACCTGGAACGACAGCTGGTCCTCCGGCTGGGGGACGATCATGGCGCGCGGGAAACCGGGCTCCGGCCGGGGCGGCACGCATCCGGCCAGGAGCAGGAGCCACGCCAGTCTCCGCATCCGGCTCACTTTCCCAGGCGGTGGATCGTGCCGTCGTATTCGCCCTTCACCGGGGCGCCGTCGGCGGAACGAAGACTGTAGCGGACGCGCACCTGCATCGCGGGCCGCAGCGCCGGCAGGGCGAGGAACACCGAGCGGCCGTCGTCGGAGAGCTTCGCGGATTTGATCTCGACCGCGTCGTGGCCTTCGACGCCGGCGTTGGCGACCGAGTACTCCTTCGAGCCGTAGTCCGCGGCGTACTTGTAGTTCCACATCTCGGCGGACCAGCTGTCGGGGTCCCCGGCGATTTCTCTGTCGAGCGGCTCGGTGAAGCGCAGGCGCAAACCGCCGGCGACCGCGTGCACTTCGACCGGCAGATGGACCTTCGCGCCCGTATAGCGGACGCGCTGCAGCGATCCATCGCGCGTCGCGTTCGAGACCCAGCCCTTCGTGCCGACGACGTAGAGCTGCCCGTCTTTTGGATTGAAGCGGCCGCGGATCGCGCCCGACGCGAACGCGACCTTCATCGGGACGACGCCGCCCTGACAGACGCCGTCGACCTGCTCGCGCGGGACGAGCATCATCGAGCTCTGGCCGAAGGAGAGGCTAAGGAGCGAGCCCTGGAGGGGGCCCCACTGGTCGCTCGTGACCCAGACCTGGCCGCCGGTCGAGTTGTCGACGCCGCGCGGGATCCAGCAAAGCGGCGGCTCATAGCCGAGCGGCCGCTCGGGCGTGACCTTCGGCCCGCCATAGCCGTGATAGCTGCCGGGCGACGCGACCGCGATCATCGACGCCGGCGTCCACTCGCCTTCCTGCGGCGCGACCGTGATCGTCCCGTCGGGTCCGACCGAGAGGCCATTCGGATTGCGGAAGCCGGTGGAGAGCAGTTCGGTCTTCTTGCCGTCGGCGGACACCTTATAGAGCCCGTGCCAGCTCACGAAGTAGAAATTGCCCGCGGCGTCGGTCTCGAGGCAGGTGATGTAGTCGTGGCCGCGATCGGTCGTCGGCAGATCGGCGCAGAAATTATCGTACTGGTCCGCTTCGCCGTCGCTATTCGTGTCGACGAGCCGTGTAATCCGGTCCCGACCGAGAACGTAGACTGTGTCGTCTATGATCCTTAAGCCCAGCGCCTGATACAGTCCAGTCGCATATCGCTTCCACGTCAGGTGCTCTAGCTTTTCGTCGATGCCGCGAACTATCCAGACGTCGCCGTGAATTGTCGAGACAGCCGCGTCGCCGTTCTTGAAGAAGTCGAGTCCCGAAAGGAACATCAACGCCTTCCAAGGGTTGTCGTAGGGAACGGTGAGGGTGTCGACGACGTAGGGCCCATTGTCGCGGCCTGACATGCCTTTGGTGGAAAGCGGCGGCCATCGCTGGGGGGGATTGATCGGTACAGGATCCAAGAGCCGACTTTCCTTCACCAGTGCCGCGAATTGGGGAAGCTCCCTGGGCACTCCCGACCAGATGAAGACCTTTACCACGGGGTGCATCTTTCGGTCGACGTCGACCAGTTCAATGCGACCCTCTTCGCTGATTCGGAGGGTGGCTCCAATGACGGCGACGGCGGTCAGACGATCATCCCCCATCCGGAGCGACGCCACCGTCACGCCATCGAGCGTATCGTATCGACCCTTTGCGCCCTTGATCTCGAGAACCGGGAGTGAGGGAACCAAAGCCCTGAAGAGAAAACTGCGCGTGAACGCAGTGACACCGCCTCCGGATTCGATCCCCGGCGTCTCGGTAACCTCGGTGCCGCCAATCTTGTAGTTCAGGCGGACCAGATTTCCCTGGAGGAGGATACCTTCATAGCGCCCGCGGATTGAAACTGACGAGGTCCACTGGAGTCTTCCCGCCACTTTAGGCATTTCGATCAGCCCATATCGCGCGGGGCTGAACGAAAGAAAGCCGCCGCTCCACCCGGCCTTCATCGTCAGCGTGTCGGGATCGAAAACCATGCCTCCGTCGCCGACTTTCACCGAGATTGCGCGAACGATGGTCTCCTCGCCGACCTTGAGCGCCGAGGTCATGAACGGGCCGACGTCCGCCTGGTTCCAGCGCGCGTCGGCCCAGTCCTTCTCGCCCGTCTTGCCCCAGTGGCCGCCCTCGCCGCCGTCGAGACCCGGATCCGCCGGCAGCACCTTCGGCTTCGGCGGCTCCGCCTGCTTCGGCGCCTGGCCGGTCCACTTAGCGCCATTGCGGAACGTCGCCTTCTCGAGCTTCTCGATCGGGGGATCGAAGCCGAGCGGACCGCGCTTCGCCGCCCATACCGACCCGCGACGGATCAGCGCGGCGGCTTTGCGGATCGAGTCGGCCGAGTGCCCGAGCAGCGTCTGGAAGACGCGCGCCCGGCCGACGTCATACGCCCACGCCATCGGCTCGTCATTGCCGGTCACCTTCGACTTCGCCGTCATCAGCGGCTCGATCGGCTGCTCGCCCGCCTGCTTGAAGTAAAGCTCGTCGTTCGTGTCGAATGCGGCTAACCCCGCGGTGATCTCGTGCTCTTTAGAGGTGGGGCTGACCTTGAAGGGTCCATAAGGATCATGCGCGCCGTCGGGATGCATCCAGGCACGACGGACGATCTTCGTCCGGTACTCCTCCCACTCCGAGTCCTTGGCGGGCAGCGTCCTGTTCCACGCGCCATCGGCGAAGTGGATCACCGAGAGGCCGCCGCCGCGCTCGAGGTATTTCAGGAAGTTCGACTTGGCCGCGTCGCTCAGTCCGGGCTTGTCCCAATTGTTGTAGTTGAGGACGAGGAGATCGACCGCGTCGAGCCGCTTCCCCGCGAGATCTTCGGGGTTCTCGGTGACGTCGACGCGCATCCGCGGATCCTGCTCGAGAGTATGGATGAGCGCGGCGGTCGTCGTCTTCCAGTCGTGTGCGGGGTGATTGTGGCCCGTGAGGATGAGCGCGCGCACGGGGTCGTCGAGCGTCGACTCGATGCCGCCCGCGGGCACGTCGATCTTCGCCGTCCACGCGATCGCGTTCAGGACGAGCTTGCGGAACTCGGGGATCCACCAGTTCGCGAAGTAGTGGCCGCCCGTGAAGCCCCAGCCGCGGCCGCCGTCGGCGCGTTCGACCGCCCAGCCGACGCACGACGCGCGCGGATCACCGCCGTCCTTCGCGATCACGAGCTGCAGGCGCGGGTCGGCGTCGCGGAAGCGCGTATTGAAGTAAAACTCCTCCTTCACCTTGAAGGGCTTCACGCCGCGCGCGATCGGATGGTCGGGCGCGTTGATGACCGTCGTCCAGTCCTTCGTCTCGATCTTCGAGTACCACTTGTTGGGAGCGGTCCCGGTTTCGTAGTCGAAGTATCCGCCCACCCATTCGGTGATTTGGTCGTGGTATTTCGAGGGATGGAAGGTGGACCAGTGGTGGAAGAGGATCCCGCAGCCCCGCTTCATCTGCTTCTCGAGGACCTTGAAGCGCTCGCCGACGTAGAGCGGATGATCCTCGAGCTTGCGGTCGCAGCCGCCCGACGTGATGAAGATGGTGTCGGCGTCGTCGAGCGTCGCGGGATCGGCCGGCCAGCCGTCGAAGTGGACTTCGACGCGGACGTCCTTGAGGGAGCGGTCGAGGCAGTGCTTGAGGAGGAGGATGTTGCGTTCGTATTCGTGCGTGTCCTTGGGATGGCTGTCGAGCGGGCCGGCGAGGAGGACGATCTTCTTCGCTCGGGCCGGCGTCTCCGGGCCCGGGCAGAGCAGGACGAGGGCGAGCGCGGCGAGGAGTTTCACTTCGCCTCCTTATATAGGCTACCCAGGACCGCATCGACTCGTTTCTGCACGTGCAGCGCCATGGCCTGGCCGGCGGAGGTGGGATGTTTTTCGGCGAGCGCCTTGAGGACCGTCTGATGTTCCCGGAGCGCGTCGCGGAGGGTCTCGCTGCTGCCGGTCATGCGGCAGAAGGCGCGGACGAGAAGGCGGTACTTGGCGATCTCCTGGCGGAGGCGGCGGTTGCCCGACGCCGCCGCGATCGCGTCGTGGAAGCGCACGTCGAAATCGAGGGCTTGCCGCGTCCACTCGGGGCTGTCGGGCGCCGCGGCAAGGGTGTCGGCTTCGCGGGTGAGGTCGGCAAGCACGCGGGAGTCCATGCGCCGGGCGGCTCGCTGGGTGGCGGCGGTCTCGAGGAGCAGGCGCATGTCGTAGATTTCGATGACGTCTTCGCGGTTGAAGCGGGCGATGCGGGGCTGGAGGCCGGACCGGTGTTCGATAAGGCCCTCCTTGGCGAGGCGGGCGAGGGCCTGATGGATGGGGGTGCGGCTGACTTTCAGATCCTTGGCGAGGGAAACTTCGCTGACGACGGTGCCGCTGGGATAAGCTCCAGAGAGGATGTTTTCGAGAATGGCTTCATACGCGCCTTCCACTAGGAAGGTGCGCGAGAGTGCGGTCTTGGGGACGGGCAGTTCCATATCAAGTTCCTATTGCATTCTGCGTACTGCATGCAGTATACTGCGAGCGGTCCGGGATTGTCAAGAAGGGTTGCGATGAGAAAAGCCAAGGGGTATGCCGTCGTCAAGAGCGGGCAGCTCTTCGATGGAACGGGCAAAGCCCCCCTCCCGAATGCCGCCCTCCATATTAAGGATGGGCTGATCGCCTACGCGGGCCCGGCCGCCCAGGCCCCCGCCGCTCCGGCCGATGCGACCACGATCGACTCCAAAGGCGGCACCATCCTCCCCGGCCTCGTCGAAGCCCACTTCCACGCCACTTATTTCAACGTCGCCGAACTCGCCGACCTCGACATCAAGTACCCCGTCGAATACGTCACCCTTCTCGCCGCCGCCAACGCCAAGCTCGCCCTCGAGTGCGGCTACACCGCCGCGCGCAGCTGCGGCAGCCTCCACAACATCGACGTCTGGCTCAAGAAGGCCATCGACCACGACCTCCACCCCGGGCCCCGCATGGCCGCCGCCGGCCGCGAGATCTGCGGCTCGGGCGGCCTCATGGACTGGAACCCCGACTACCTCAAGCTCGGCATGGAGGGCCTCATCCTCCTCGTCAACGGCCCCCTCGAAGCCCGCGCCGCCGTCCGCAAGCTCGCGAAGGACGGCGTCGAATGGGTCAAGACCTACCCCAGCGGCGACGCCGCCAGCCCCCACGCCGACCATCACAGCACCTGCATGACCCGCGAGGAGCTCGACGCGGCCGTGTCCGAAGCCCACAACTTCAAACTGAAAGTCACGGGCCACTGCCGCTCCACCGCCGGCATCAAGAACGCCCTCCTCGCCGGCTTCGACGCGATCGAGCACGCGACCTTCATCGACGACGAAACGCTCGACCTGCTCCTCAAGCGCAACGTCCCCGTGGTCCCCGCCCTCTACTTCGAAAAAGCCAGCATCGAGCGCGGCAAGGAATTCGGCATGCCGCAGGGGGTGATCGACGGACACAAGGAGACCCTGGAGGGAGGCATCGCGAGTGCGAAGCGCATCCTCAAGTCCGGCGGCCGCCTCGGCATGGGCGGCGACTACGGCTTCGCGTGGACCCCGCACGGCGACTACGCCAAGGAGCTGACCTTCTTCGTCCGCGAGGTGGGATTCTCTCCGATCGACACGCTCCGCTGCGCGACAAAGACCGGCGCCGAAATCCTTGGCCGCGAAAAAGAGCTCGGCACCCTCGAAGCCGGCAAGCTCGCCGACGTCCTCGTCGTCGACGGCGACCCGATCAAGGACATCCGCATCCTCGAAGACCGGTCCCGCTTCATCGCCGTCCTCCAGGGCGGTATCCTCAAGGCCGGACAACTCGCATGAACCTGCTTCTTCTCCTGCTCGCGGCGGACATCTACTACGTCGGCCCGAAAGGCAGCGATGCCAACGACGGCCGCTCCGAGGCCAAGGCGTGGCAGACCGTCGCGAAGGTCAACGCCACCGCGTTCAAGCCCGGCGACCAGATCCTTTTCGCCCGCGGCGGCGAGTGGCGCGACAGCCTGAAGGTCGGCTCGAGCGGCGCGCCCGGCAAGCCGATCACCTACGCCGCTTACGGCAAGGGCGAGAAGCCGAAGTTCTGGGGCAGCGACCCCGTCGAGATCGGCGCCGACGGAACCGCGAAAATCGACAAGCCCGTCGCGGCCCTGCTCGCGGACCACAAGTTCCTCGCCCCCGCCTCGTGGAGCTGGGCGAACGGCGTCCTCAAGGCGAAACCCGGCTCCTATACCGCCTGCCTCCGGGTCGATCCCGTCCATTCCAACGGAAAGAACCATCTCGTCTTCAAGGACCTCGTCGCCGACGAATCGGCCGACGTGCGCGACGGCTACTGCTTCCGCGTGATGGGAAGCGACGACGTCCGCATCGAAGACTGCGAAGCCTACCGCGCCGGCCGCCACCACTTCGGCACGATCAACTCCTCGAACTTCGTCGGCCTCCGGCTGAAATGCGCGACCGCGATGCCGGCGATCCCCGGCGGCGCGACGTTCTACGTCTCGTTCAGCGACGCGTCCCGGAAGAACGACTCGCACCAGTGGATCGACTGCAGCGCCGACGACGTCGACGGCTACCAGGTCTTCTACGACCATGGCGAAGGCCTGGGGCCGATCCTGATCCAGAACATGACGTCGCACGGCGGGAAGTTCTCGGTCGGGTCGTCGGCGACGGCGCCCATCACGGTGAAAGGCGGGCTGATCGAGGACGCGTCGCTCGAGGTCTTCGGCGACCACTTCAAGGCCGATGGCCTGACGATCAAGGGGAACGGCGCGATCGACCTCTTCTGCTCCGACAGCGTGATCGAAAACTGCCTGCTTGTCCTCGAGCCGAAGAACGGCGCGCACACCGGCTACAACTCGGCCTTCGTCCTGCGCGACGACGCCCGGCGCAACACGATCCGCTACTGCACGGTGCTGACGGGTGACGGCCCCTGCGTGACGATGACCAAGCCGGGCTCGGGGCTGAAGCTGCTCGACAACGTGCTGCTGTCGAAGAAAGGTCTCTATGGAGGCGCGACCGACGCCGACGCGCAGAACAACTTCACGACCGGCGATCCGAAGCTCGGCGGGGACCACGTCCCGCAACTCGGCTCGCCGCTGATCGGCGCCGCCAAGACTCCCGGCCCGCCGACCGATCATGCCGGGAGGAAGCGTCCCGCGCCGCCCTCCCAGGGCGCTTTCGAGAAGAAGTAGGCTCCCTCAATCCTCCGCCGGCTCATACTTAATGGGTCCCGCCGAGCTACAATGAGCCAGGGATTGACGGGAGCTCACCATGACGGGTCTCACCCTGGCAATTTGCCTCCTCGCCCAGAGCTCCGCTCCCCAACGGGGCATGCTCCAACCGTCGCAGCCGACCTACACCGTGACCGCCGCCGGTGCCACGATCACGATCCCGGTCACCCGCGTCGCCGGCTCCTCAGGCGCCGTCGGCTGCAGCTACACGACCGTCAACGGCACCGCCGTCGCTCCGACCGACTATGTCGCGAAAACCGGAACGCTCTCCTGGACGAACGGCGACAGCGCCCCGAAGAACATCGTGATCACGATCGTCGACGACGGCGTCGTCAACGGGAACAAGACCTTCTACGTCCAGCTGAACACGCCGACCGGCGGCGCCTATCTCGGGGTGCCGCCCACGACGCCCGCGACAAACCACGAGGGCCGGGTGCTGGGGACCTACACGGCGCCCACCGTGCCCGTGGACTGGAACACGACGACCGCCGACGGGATCCTCCAGGCCCTGCAGATCCTCCCCGCGAACAACCCGTGGAACGAGGACATCCGCGGCCTCGCGGTGTCGCCGGACTCGGGCACGATCATCGCGGGCATGATGCTGCTCGCGACGAATCTTCACGTCAACCGCGACATGAACCTGAGCATCATTCCGGGCACCCAGCCGACGAAGACCGTCCCCCTCAGTCTTTATGGAGGCGAATCCGATCCCGGCCCGTATCGGGTTCCCGACAACATGCCGATCGAGGGTTTCACCACGGACGACAACCGCACGCTCGCGAACATCCAGCAGGACATCCCGACGCTGGGAGGCGACCGTCACGGAACGATCATCGATCCGGTGAACGGCTATATCTATGAGTTCGGGAACACCGTGCGCGATGCCGGGTTCAATTGGTCTGCCTCGGGCGAAGCGACGTTCGCGCTGAACTCCAACGTCACGCGACCGGACACCTGGACCTCGGCCGACGCCGCCGGCCTTCCGCTCCTCCCCTCGATCACCCGCTACGACGAATGCCAGCGCGGCATGGTCGAGCATGCCATCCGCTTCACGGCCTCCTCCCGTGCGGCCTACGTCTGGCCGGCGACCCACAAGACGGGATCCTACTCGGGCCTCGACCGCCCTCGCATGGGCGAGCGCTTCCGGTTGAGGAACAACGTCACGGTCAACAACAAGATCACTGCCATGAGGCCGCACGCGAAAGCGATCGCGCTGGCGCTGCAGAAGTACGGGATGATCATGGCCGACAACGGCAGCACCTGGTACATCTCCACCAACTCCGACAGCCGCCTCACGAATCTGACCGATATCCAGACCCTGCACGGCGACGAGTTCGATGTTGTCGTCACGACCGGACCGCACCAAGGCCCGCGCGCGACCAGCACCGCGGCAGTCACCATCACGGACGGGGGCGGCGGGGGCGGCGGCGACTCGACTCCGCCGCTGGTCTCGATCACGACGCCGACCAGCAGCGCCACCTACTCGACCAGCACCGCGACGCCGCTCTTCGGGGGCACGGCCTCGGACAACGTCGGCGTCACGTCGGTGACCTGGACCAACTCGGCGGGCGGCAGCGGCACGGCGTCGGGGACGACGACGTGGAGCACGCTGATTCCGCTGTTCACGGGGACCAACACGCTGACCTTCACCGCGCATGACGCGGGCGGCAACAACACGTCGGACGTGATCACGGTCGACTACACTCCTCCTCCCCCGGCGACCGGAGGCGGCGGGGGTGGCGGCGGAGGCGGGGGCTGCGGCTTGAGCGGGCTCGAATGGCTCCCCCTCCTGCTGCTCCGCAAGTTCCGCCGGGGGTTGTGATTCGGCTGAAGGTGTACTCCGATGGGGACCGTCCCTGTAATATAGGTAGAGTACTCCGGAGGCCGACCATGTCCCATCGCCGAACGATCCTCGGGCTGCTGCTCGGCGCGCTGATCCTGTCGGGCGTCTCCTGCGTCTTCAACGAGCCCGGCGGATTCTACCGCGGTGAAGGTCCGATTCCCGGCATCACGGTCGACGTCGACGGCCCCGACCAGGTCCTCAAGGTCCTGGGCAAGCCCAGCTGCCGTGCGAATGGCTGGTGGCAGGACGAGCACCGCTTCGACATGGAGTTCACCGTCTGGTACTACAAGGGCCTCGGCCGCGTCATCTTCCGCTACGACATGGCCACCGTTTACGCCACGGAAGCCGACAAGAGTCAGACCGGCCAGCCGAATTAGCGCGGTGCAGTAACGGGCGCCCTCCCCGGGACACTCATTAACCTGTAACGAGTACCCGGTGGCTCTGATATCTTTACAAACGATGGCGCTCCGGTTCCGCACGGCCTGGCGATGGGGGTTGGCTGCAGCCCTCCTTGCGATCCTGCTCCCCTGCGCCGACGCGGAAGCGGTGATCCCGTCCGCCTTCGGCCCCATCCAGGCCCTCATCGTCATCCTCCCGCAGCTCATGCTGGCCCTCGCGGCGGGCCTCGTCGCGATCTTCAAGCCGCGCACCTACAAGCTCCTGGGCGCCTACCTTTGGTCCCATAAGCCGTTCACGCTGGTCCTGGTCATCGGCATCGCCTGCCTCATCTGGGCGCCCTCCTTCTCCCGCGGCAAGGTCTCGGAGGAGCAGGTCGGCGCTCCCTGGTCCGCCTTCCGAGGCGGCCCCGCGCGCACCGGCGCCGTCGCCGGCGCCCGCGGGCCCCAGATCCGGCCCCGCGTCCTGTGGAAGCTCGCCGGCGACCCGCTCGGCGGCTCCACCGCCGCCGTCGACTCCTCCCCCGCCGTCGTCGGCAACCGGATCTACTTCGGCGTCGGCAACAACTCGATCCTCACCGGCTCCGCGGGCTCGATCTGCTGCGCGGATGCCGACACGGGCGCGCTCGCCTGGCGCTGGACCGGGAAGTCGGAGCTCGACTCCGCCCTGCGCGCGATCTTCTCCTCGCCGGTCATCTGGGTGGAGCCGCCGGATAAGGGAGCGCTTCCCGCTGCGCGCTACCTCGTCTGCGGCGAGGGCTACCACGAGGACCGCGACGGTCGGCTCCTCTGCCTCGACCTCGACCCCGTCCGCAAAAGCAAAGGCAAGGATGCTCCGAAGCTGCTCTGGAGCCTGCAGGCGACGGACCACGTCGAAAGCACCCCCTGCATCCACGACGGCAAGGTCTTCGTCGGGACGGGCGACGACGGCTACTGGGGCATCGAGCTCGCCACCGGAAAAATCCTCTGGCACATCGAAGGCACCTGCGACCGCTACCAGGTCACGGGTCCCAAGGCCGCCACGCTGGCCGGACTGGTCGGGAAAACGGTCGCGGTCAGCGGCACGGTGAAGCGCGTCGGCGCGGGCGCAAAAAACAAGGACGACGCCGGCTCGATGACGATCGAGGCGAAGGAGATCCGCGAGGCGGCGACGGCCCCGATCCCGCTGATGGAATCCGGCCGCACGCTGGAGCGGACGGTCTTCGGCAGGGTCGCGACGGGCGACAAGGGCCCTTATCTCGCGATCGACTTCTTCAACCCCGACTCGGAGTCGTCCTGCATCGCAGTCACGACGGCCGACCAGGAGCAGCGCCTGCTCTTCGGCTCGGGCGTCGACGGGCAGCGCGTCAACTGCGTGAACGCCGGGACCGGCGCCCTCGTGTGGAAAACCGCGGTTCCCTACCCCGCCTTCGGCGCGCCCACCGTCGCGGGCGACCGCGTCCTGATCGGCGTCGGCAAAGGCGACTTCGTCCACAGCGCGCCGGATCCCGTCGGCCTGATCCTCTGCCTCTCGCTGAAGGACGGCGCGAAGCTCTGGGAGACGAAGCTGCCGGACACCGTGCTGGGCTCCGTCACCGTCCTCGAAGGCCGCGCTTACGCCTGCTCGCGCGACGGGAACGTCTACGCGATCGACCTCGAGAAGGGCGGCATCGTCCAGAAGTACGCGACGGGCTCGCCGATCGTCAGCTCGCCGGTGGTCACGGGCGACTCCGTCTATGCGGGCAACGACGGCGGCCGTCTCTTCGGCTTCGACCGCAAGAGCGGCGCGATCCGCTTCACGACGCCGGTGTCGCCGGGCAGCCCGCTGGTCTCGTCGCCGGCCGTGTCGTCCGGCAAGCTCTTCGTCGGCACCCGCAACAAGGGTCTGATCTGCCTGGCCGACGCGCCCCCCGAGGAGACGTCGACGCCCGCCCTCTCCGTCGAGGATCGCGCCGGCCGCAGCGGCTGCGCGGACGGCCGGGGACTGCCGTCGATCAGCGGCGACACCGCGGATCGGAAATGGCCGCACTCCGACGCCGTGAAGCAGATCGAGCCGGGACCGTTTTATGCCGACGGAAGATTCCTGCTGGTGCCCGGCAGGGAATCGCGGATCAAGGTCGACAGCACGACGGGACTGGAAGCGGGCGTGCTCGGGGCCCGCATCCCCGGGGATGATTCCGTTTCGATCCACGGCCTCCAGTTCAGGAGCAAACCCTCGTCCGATCCGGACCGCTCCGTTCTCGAATGCAGCGGCGTCCGGCCGATCTGGACCGCGACGCTGGATTCGCTCGCGCTCGGCCCGGTGACCGTTTCAGGCGACAAGGTCTATATCGTCGTCACCGGACGCGACAAGGCGAAGGCGCTGATCGAGGCGCACAAGCTCGTCGACGGAACGCTCGCCTGGCGCAGGGAGCTGGACGAGATGCCCGTCTCGTTCGTCGTCGCGTCCGGGGACTGGGCCTGCGTCGCGACGGCGGACGAGAAGATCGCGGTCTTCCGCGCGTCGGACGGCAAGCCGCACGAGCCGATCCCGGTGGACGGCAAGCCGGTCGCGCCCGCGCTCTGCGGCGACGTCGTCATCGCCGCCGGGGAGAATCGGATCGCGGCGTACGATCTGTCGGCCTCCGAGTGGCTCTGGAACTACAGGGACCAGGACAACATCGGGAGGCCCACGACGCAGCCGATGATCCTGGGCGAGACGATCTGGGTGGGCACCACGAAGAGGGGACTCGTCGCGATCGGCGTCCCCTCGGGGCAGGCGAAGCCATGAGCAGCCTCACCCTTCCCCCGAAGCTCGACCGGATCCGCTTCTTCGGCCCCGGCGTCTCGGACGAGAATCCGTCGAAGGAGATCCTCGGCGGGAAGGCGTACAGCCTGATGACGATGACCGCCGCGGGGCTGCCCGTCCCGCCGGGGTTCACGATCACGACGCGCTGCTGTGCCGAATACTACGACGCCGGCAAGAAGTGGCCGCCCGGGCTGGAGCGCGAGCTGCGCCAGGCGCTGGACTGGCTGGAAACCGTCACCGGCCGCCGTCTCGGGACGTCGCCGAAGCCGCTGCTCATCGCCGTCCGCAGCGGCGCGGCGCAGTCGATGCCCGGCATGATGGATACGGTGCTGAACGTCGGCCTGCGTCCCGAGCTCGTCTCGTGCTATCCGCACTCCGACCGCTTCTGGAGCGACCTGCGCGACTTCGTCCGCGGCTTCGGCGAGACGGTCTGCGGGCTCGACTTCGAGGAGATGGAGAAGGCGGCGGGCCATGGCACGCCGGAGGACCAGGCGGCCAAGATTCTCGCGGCGTTCGAGAGGCTGCGCGGCAGGCCGTTCCCCACCGACCCGTGGGAGCTGCTCTCCTCGGCGGTGAGCGCCGTCTTCGAGTCGTGGAACAGCGAGCGGGCGATCAAGTACCGCGAGCACCATAATGTCCGCGGCCTCTCCGGCACCGCCGTCACCGTCATGACCATGTTCCCCTCGGAGCGCTCGGGGATCCTGTTCACCGAGGACCCGAACCGCCCCGACCAGGGCCGCATCATCCTCGAAGCCTCCTACGGACTGGGAGAGGCCATCGTCCGCGGCCACGTCGAGCCCGACATCTTCTGCATCGACCGGATCTCGAAGACGATCCTCGAGAAGCGCGCCAACACCGGGAAGACCGCGTGCGTGACGGACGCGGAAGCGCTCGACCTGGCCAGGCTGGGCCTGGACGTCGAGGCGTTCTACAAGACGCCGGTCGACGTCGAATGGGGCATCGCGGAGGGCAGGATCTGCCTGTTGCAGAGCCGGCCGGTGCGGGGCCTGGACATCCTGCGCTCGGTCCCGAAAGTCCGCGACGAGGAGATCGCGCGGCTGGGAAAGCTCGCCGAAGGGCGGCCCAAGGCCGCGTGGGCCGTGCACAATCTCGCCGAGACGCTGCCCGCGCCCCTGCCGCTCACGTGGGACATCGTCGGCCAGGGCTTCATGGGCAACGGCTTCCTGAAGCTCTACAAGGACCTCGGATTCCAGCCGAGCGAGCGGGTGCTGAAGGACGGCTTCCTCGAGCTGATCTGCGGCCGCATCTATATGGACGTCGAGCGGTCCGCGGAGCTGTTCTTCAAGGACCTGCCGATGGAGTACGACCTGAGCGGCCCGAACGGCAAGATCTCGGAGGTGCTGCTCGACCGCCCGACGAAGTTCGCGGTGGAGCGCGCCGGCCTGGGCTTCCTGCTCAGACTGCCCCTGACGATCGCGCGGATGATCGGCGCCAGCCGCGTGATGAAGAAAGTCGTCCGCACCGGGCTGGACGATTTGCAGAAGCGCGTGCTGCCGGCCTTCGACGAGTTCGTCCGCACGTCGCGGGCGAAGAAGCTCGCCGGGATGAGCGACGAGGCGCTGCTCGCGGAGATCGCGGAGCGCGAGAAGGTCGCCCTGAACGAATACGGCCCCGAGCTGCTGAAGCCGGGCTTCCTCGCGGCGTACTATCACGGCCGTCTGGCGTCGACGCTGGAATCGGTGCTCGGCGGCGCCGACGGCCGGGCGCTGACGGCGAAGTTGCTCGCAGGGCTCGACGGCGACAAGACGGTCGAGTCCAACATCGGGCTTTACCAGGTCGCAAAGGGCGAGCGGACGCTGGAGTCGTACCTGGCCGAATACGGCCACCGGTCGGTCAACGAGCTGGAGCTCGCCCAGGCGCGCTGGTCGGAGGATTCCGCCTATCCGAGGCAGCGCATCGCCCAGTTTCAGAAGACGTCGAATGGAACGTCGCCCGTGGACCTGCACCATAAGAAGAAGAAGGAACGCGAGGAAGCCGAGGCGACGATCCCGAAGCTGCTCCTCGAGCAGGGGGCCGCGTCGCTCGAGGAAGAGCTGCGCGAGGATCTGGCGGGCGCCCAGCGGCATATGCCGTGGCGCGAGACCTGCAAGCATTCGTTCGTCCTGGGCGTCGCGCTCGTCCGGGAGGCGGTCGAGGTGCTCGCCGAACGCTGGGATCTCGGGAAGGACATCTACTATCTGCGGCGCGACGAGCTGCCCCGCTTCAAGGCGCAGCGCGACGCGATGCTGGCGCAGATCCAGGATCGCAAGCTGCGCTGGAGCGCGTGGCAGCGGCTGCCGATGCCGGAACTGCTGCGCGGGAGCGATCTGCAGGCGCTCGGCCGCGACGAGGAGCGGCCCGCGTCGGAGGACGGCGTCTTCACCGGCGTCGGCGTCGCCTCGGGCGTCGGCACCGGCACCGCGCGCATCCTCCACTCCCCGTCGGACGCCGGCGATCTCGATCAGGGCTATGTCCTCGTCTGCCCCACCACCGACCCGAGCTGGACGCCGCTCTTCGTCCACGCGTCGGGGCTGGTCGTCGAACGCGGAGGCATGCTGTCGCACGGCGCGATCGTCGCGCGCGACTTCGGGATCCCCGCGGTCGTGCTGCCGGGGGCGACGAAGCTGATCCCGGAGGGGGCGACGGCGAAGATCGACGGCAACAAGGGTCGCGTCGAGCTCCAGAAGGCGGAGGCGCGCTGACCATGGAATGGATCTACCTCCACCTTCTGCTGCCGCTGCTCGAGGTGCTCTATATCCCCTGCGACTGGCTCCTGGGCTGGGTGGAGCGGTTCCCGCCCGTGGTGTCCATCAGCATCGTCGGCGTCATCTCCGGCGTCGCGGTGATCGCCGTGCAGAAGTACGGCAGCAACCAGAAGTTCATGGGAAAGGCGAAGGCGGACCTCGAGCTGCTGAAGACGAAGATGAAGGCGGCGAAGCAGGCGAAGGACGAGGACGCGCTGGCCCGCGCGCGCGGCCTGTCGGGGAAAATCGGCGGCAAGTACATGGTCGCCGCGCTGAAGCCGTCGCTCTGGACGGTGCCGCTGATCGGCGTCGTCGGCCTCTGGACCGGGTCGCGCCTGGGATTCCAGCCGATCCATCCGGGCGACGAGGTCGCGGTCGTCGGCCACTTCGAGGATAATGCGAAAGGCTTCCCGTATCTCTTTGTCCGGGACGAGCAGATTCCCCTGCAGGGAGCCCTGATCGCGCCGATCGAAGTTCCGCCCGACGGCGGGGGCCTGCAGGCCCGATGGAAGATCCGCGCAGACGGGGCGGGCCGGACGGAGCTGGTCATCCACTATGCCGGCACGCTGACGTCCGTGCCGTTCCAGGTCTCTCCAAAGGGGGGACACCCGCCCGAGCCGGTGACGACCGTGAGCGGGCCCACGCGGACGCAGGACCGCCTGCAGGCGATCGAATTCAAGCTCACGCCGAGCATCAAGGAAGCGTGGTGGAATCTGTGGCTCCAGTGGGGCGGCCTCTACCTGCTGGTCGCGATGGCGGTTGCGTTCCCCCTCCGCACCCTCCTCAAGGTCCACTGAAGCATTCCTCGCCTCCGGGGCGCCGCGACGCTATGCTTTACACGTTCTTTAAGGTTCCCCGGGCATGAAACGGCTCCTCCCCCTGCTCTTCCTTGCCTCGGCCCTCGGATGCGCGGACAACTACGCGGCGCTTCAGGCCGGCGACCCCGCACCGGTCGCCACGCTCAACGGAGTCCCGGACAAGGCCCGGGTCGAGCGCATCATCATCGTCAGCATCGACGGCTGCCGGCCGGACGCGATCGACGCCGCGAATGCACAGACGATCAAGAAGCTGATCGCGCGGGGAGCCTATTGCGACATCGCCCAGACCGTGCGCCCGTCGATCACCTTGCCCAGCCACACGGCGATGCTGACGGGCCTGGACTTCCAGCATCACGAGGTTGTGTGGAACAACTACCGCACGGGCTATATCGTGCATCCCACCGTCTTTTCGGTCGTGACGCAGGTGGGAAAAAAAACGGCGATGCTGTTTTCGAAGGACAAGTTCCACTTCCTGGCCAACCCCGCCTGCGTGAACTGGATCTACGGGCCGCCCGTGCCCAACAAGATTCCGAAGCGCGAGGACTTCAGCGACCCGGAGCAGCTGAAGGAGCTGCTGAAGAAGGAGGAGGACGCCGCGAAGCTGCCGGCGAAAAAGCCGACGACTCCTCCTCCGGGGGACCTGATGACCACGGCGGACATGCTGGCGCGCGCCTTCGCCGCCGCGTGGCCCGAGCAGAAATGGGCGCTCACGTTCATCCACTTCCGCGAGACGGACGAGAACGGCCACAAGAAAGGCTGGATGGGCCCGGAGTATCTCGAGGGACTCCAGCAGATCGACAGGGCCCTCTCCGTGGTGGTCGACGTCATCGAAAAGAACGGCGGCTTCGAAAAGACGGCGCTGATCGTGACCGCGGACCACGGCGGGAGCGGACGGGGCCACTATCGGTGGACGGAGCCCGACAAGGCCGAGAACGTGACGATTCCGTGGATCTGCGTGGGCCCCGGCATCCCGGCGGGATTAAAAATTGAGCGCATCATCCGCACTTACGACACGACGCCCACCTCGCTGGCCCTCCTGGGCCTCGGGGCGCCCGCCGGAATCGACGGAAAAGTTGTAGAAGAAGTCTTGCGTTAGCCGAATCATTAGGCAAAATGTCCAATCCAAGCTGGGGATTGTGTCGTATGTACTTCAGTTCCACTGGTGGGATTGATTCTATCTAAGGGAGGACCTATGGCGGAGATCTCTCGTCGTCAGTTCGGGAAGTTGGTGTCGGCCGCGGCTGCTGGCCTGGTCGGCGGCGCCGCCCTCATGGGCAGCGCGTCGGCGTCCGTATTGAGCGCGGACGACAAGCACGTCTGCAAGGGCCAGAACGCCTGCAAGAGCCAGGGTGGCTGCAAGACGGGCGACGGCGGCTGCGCGGGCAAGAACAGCTGCAAGGGCAAGGGCGGCTGCGCGACGTCGGCCAAGCACGAGTGCAAGGCCAAGAATGCCTGCAAGGGCCAGGGCGGCTGCAAGAGCGGCGACGCCGGCTGCGCGGGCAAGAACAGCTGCAAGGCCAAGGGCGGCTGCGCGGTTCCCATGAAGGAAGAGAAGAAGAAGTAGTTCTCTTCGACAGATCCCGAAACGGGGCGGGGAGAGATCTCCGCCCCGTTTCTTTTTTTTGAACATCCGCCGTGTGGCATTTCGCCCCACGTGCCACATCCTGCCCCACTCTTCAGGGCTTTTCGACCCACGCCAGGCTCGGATCCCCCCGTATTCAGGATGGCATGCGCTTTGCGGTCGAACAGCGGCCGGTCTCTTTGCGGGCGTGACATCCTTCCCGGGGCGCCGTTCCTGGCTGGGGGGTTCTAACGGGAGCCGGCGTCAAAGGTTCAGTTGATACTCGGAGGAAGCATGGGAAGGATCGCTCTGATTGCCGTCCTCGCGCTGTGCCTCACGCCCCAGGACATCAAGTGGAAGGCCTCCTGGGCCGAAGCCCAGAAGGACGCCAAGGCCTCAAAGAAGCTGGCAATCCTGATCTTCGTCAACAACGGGCTGAAGGACTCGGTGAAGTTCGAAGCCGAGACGCTGCCCACCGCATCGGTGGTCTCCGCCCTGCAGGCGCACGTCTGCGCGAAGATCGACCCCGACGTGAAGGACGAGGATAATGCGCTCTGGCAGAAGCTCGGCCAGGCGCGGCCTCCGATGACCTACGTCTTCGACCCGGAGGGCAAGCTGCTGACGACCGTCTCCGCCCTCAAGGCCGACTACTATGCGGGCGCGATCGCGTCGGCGGGCCCCGCCTACTTCAACAAGATCGCCCCCGCCCGCGAAGCGCTGGCGCGCGACCCGAACCAGCCCGACAAGCTCGTGATGCTGGGGGAGGCGTACGAGAAGCTGAACAACCCCGAGGAGTCGTCGGCGTCCTACACCAAGGCGATCGACCACCTCGTTAAGAAGGGCGACAAGGCCGGCGCGCTGAAGATCATCGAGAACCAGCTCAAATCCTACTATGACATGAAGTGGTACGTCCCGGCCCGCAGCTCCTGCATGAAGGTGGCGGAGCTGGACCCGGCCGATTCGGGCAAGCTGGGCGCCCAGGCCGCCTGGATCATCGGCATGGCGGACTGCAAGGAAGCGAAGTGGCAGAACGCCATCACCGGGATGAGGGCGGCCTGCGACCGCTTCAAGGACGCGCCCAACATGGACCAGATGCTGTTCACCCTGGGTTCGGCCTATATGTATGCGCGCGACAACGCGAACGCGATCGCCATCTACGAGGAGATCGTGAAGAAATATCCGAACTCCGAGACCCGGAACATCGCGCAGATTCAGATCGACAAGCTCCGTAAGTAGAGGAAGCCGTCATGGCGAAAATCCTGAAGTGCCCCCGCTGCCAGGAAAAGATCGACGTCACCGACCTGTCGGGCGGCTCGACGGTGCGCTGCGAGGCCTGCGGCACGATGGTCCGCATCTCCGGCGGCACCCAGCCGATCCCGAAGGCCGCCGTCGCGGCTCCCGCGCCCGCCGCCGCAGCCGGCGGCCGCGAACGGGGGGGCACGAAGGTCCGCAAGCCGGGGGACAAGCACTCGACGAAGGTCCGGACTTCCCCCGGGGCAGGCCGGCAGACGGAGCTCTTCCGCAAGATGAACAGCGCCCGCTCCCCCGGCGAGGGCGGTCGTCCCCGCGGCGGAGGCGGCAAGGAGGTCTCCGGAGGGATGAGCACCGGGATGATCGTCGGCATCGCCGCCGGCGTCATCATCATCATCGCGGTCGCGGCCTTCGCGCTCATGGGCAAGAAGGACGGCGGCGGACACTCCAAGTCGTCCGGCAGCAGTGAGAAGGAGGCTGCCGCGCCGGTCAAGAAGAAGAAAAAGGACGACCCGAAGCCCGCGTCCGTATCGAGGCCGGAGCCGCCGACGGACAGCGGTACGTTCAAGCCGGGCGCCCGGACGGCCGCCGGCGTGGGCAAGGATGTCCCCGACATGAAGTGCAATCCCGATGCGCGCCAGACCTATGAGGCGATGGTGACGGGCGGCCGCATCTCGGAGATCGTGAACGAAGACTACAAGTGGATCACGTACGTGTTCGACGGTCTGCTCAGCGACAACGAGGCGGTCGTGAAGAACACCTGCGACGCGCTGCACCAGATCATCGTGAAGAGGAAGCTGGACGCCTCGCAGAGCGATCTCGGGAAGCAGTCGACGATGAACGGGATGAACATGCCGGAAATCCGCGGGGGCGAGTATACGTACTGGGCCCAGTGGTGGCTCATGCTGCCCAATCGGAATGCGATTGCCGATTGGGCCACATCGGCGGGCGCCGATCCCTCGTCGACCAAACCGACGGGCGGCGGCGTCTCGGGCAATGCCGCGACGGAGGACTGGCCCCGGACGCTGGGGGCCTGCCGCTCGGGCGGGTTCATGAACTCCAACAACGAGGAGTACTACCACTTCCAGCGGGTGAAATCGATGGGCAAGTCGGCCTATCCCAAGCTCGTGGAGTTCATCGACAACGAGGACTCGACGATCGGAACCGCGGCGGTTCTGATGTTGAAGGAACTCACGGGCCGGAGCGACTCCCCTTCGCGGGTGAACGACGGGAACAAGGCGCAGGTGAAGGCCGACTGGAACGAGTACATCAAGAAGAACTGAAGTGCTCAGCGGGGTTGGGGTGGGGAGCCGGAGTGTGGCAGAACGCCACACGGCCTCCCATGGATGTACCGGGGGACCCCCAAAGCCGCCAAAATCGCGCGTTTTCTGAGGGTTGGCGGTGGCACAGGATTTGCACTCATAGGGGGCCTGTCAGACTTGGGGCTGGGCCGAGGCAGTTGGGGCGGACAGAGTGCAGGACGCAAAAAGGCCTCAGGTCGGAAAGACGGACGTCGCCGTCACGGTGCTGGACCGGTTGCTGACGTACCTGCGGCCGGTGATCCTGGTGGGGACGATCCTGGTGCTGTGCCTGGCAATCTATGCAGTATCGGTAGCGCTGACGAAACGGTAGCTGGAATTTTTTGGGTAGAACTGAGTTCAGGAGGATTGTTATGGGTCGCCGCGCGTTGCAGGTTTTCTCGACGGTCGCCATGGTCGGCATCATGGTGGGTCTTGCGTTCGCCCAGGAAGGCGAAGCGGAAGTCCATACGAAGAGCTGGTTCGACCTGTTCAAGTCGACGGGCTTTGTCGGCATCCTGCTGGTCCTGACGTCCATGATCGGGACCGCGCTCCTGATCCAGTACATCGTGAACTTCAACGAGCAGAAGATCGGCAACCCCACGCTGCTGAGCGAGGTGGACGCCCTTCTGAGCGAGAACGACCTGGACGGCGCCTTCACGCTGGCGCAGTCCGACCAGAGCTATGCCGGCAAGGTGATCGCGGGCGCGATCGGCCGCAGCGTCGGCGGCTATGAAGAGGCGAAGCGCGGCATGGAAGAGGCCTCGGCCGTCGAATCCTTCAAGCTGGTCGCCAAGACGTCCTATCTGTCCCTGGTCGGGAACATCGGACCCCTGCTCGGCCTGCTGGGCACGGTCACGGGCATGATCTCGTCCTTCCAGGTCATCGAGACCCTGAAGGCCCCGACCCCCGGCGACCTGGCGAAGGGCGTGTACGAGTCGCTCGTGAACACGACGATGGGCCTGTTCATCTCGATCGTGTTCCTGTCGGCCTTCTTCTTCATGAAGAACAAGATCTCCGACATCCTCCTGCGCGTGAACAATTCGATCGGCGAGATCCTGTCCCGGAACCTGTCGCCCGAGGCACAGAAGGAAGCGGGCGGGGCCCGATAGTTTAGGCTCTTTGCCGAGCGAAGGGAGACTGCGACATGTCTAAGAAAGGCGCCGGGACTTCGGAATATACGAATCCGAACCTCATCCCGATGATCGACATCATGTTCCTGCTTCTCCTCTTCTTCATGCTGGGCGCCGACATGGGTCAGCGCGAGCTGGAAGAAGTCGTCCTCCCCAAGGCGAACTCGATGAAGGAGGACAAGGAGAACAAGGAGAAGGACAAGAACCGGCTCACCATCAACGTGTATCACCGCTATGAGGTGAAGTGCCAGGCCTACGCCAAGGGCGGGGTCTGTCGCGACGACGCCCACTGGCGGACCGGCATCAAGGGCAAGGATTACTCGGAGCCGGAGAAGCTGGGTGGCTACCTGAAGAAGGAAGCCGACGCCACGCGCGGCCTGGATCCGAAGAATCCCCAGGTGTCGGAGCTGAAGGTCATGATCCGCGCGGACGCGTCGGCTCCGTACGGCCTGGCCCAGCGGGCGATGAACACGTGCGCCAAGGCCGGCATCTACAAGGTGGAAGTCGGCGCGTCGCGTCCGATGGATCAAACCAAGAAGCACGGCTAGGAGGAACTATGGGCGGCGGTGGAAACATCGGAGAGGCGTCGGACAATCCCGTCGAGATCAACGTGACGGCTATGGTCGACGTCATCTTCTGTCTGTGCATCTTTTTCATGTGCTCGTTCCACTTCAAGCAGTTGGAAGGTAAGATCGATACGTGGCTGCCGAAGGACCGCGGCGTCTTCCAGGGTCAGCCCGAAAAGGTGATCCTCGAGGAAATCCGCGTGTTCATGAAGTGGGATGCGGCGAACAACCGCACGATCCGCAAGGTCGGCAACCGCGGCGAAGTCGAGTCGGATGAGGCGTTGATGAACGTGGTCATCCAGATGACCAACGACTACAAGAAGGCCGGGAAGTCGGAGTTCCCGGTGCTGATCGACGCGACTCCCGACGTGCCGTGGCAGGAAGTGATCCATATCATGGACATGTGCAAGAAAGAGAAGCTCGAGCGGATCGAGTTCGCGGCGCCCTTCGAGATGATGAACAAGGGCGCGTCCAAGAACTAGCATCACGGAGATGAATTCCGGCGTCGAACGGGAATGAGCATGAAAGCGCCGATGCCCCCGGAGTACCGGCCCCCGAACTGGGCCACGAAGGAGTTCCGGAGACTCCTGATCGTGGGGGTGATGGGCTGCGCCGTGATCGGGTGGATGGTGTTCGACATCGCTCCGAAGTTCACGCAGAAGGCGGCGCGCGCCGGCAAGCAGACGGACCCCAACGCCTACGTCCCGAAGCCGGCGGAACCCGGGGTCGTCAAGGCGCTGAAGTACGAGGGCGTCCTGGAGAAGGTGAAGGACGGGTCGTCGATCGACGACCAGGACGAGTCGTATCAGTACCTGATCCGGAGCCTGTCCCGGATGGACGCGGCCCAGGTTGGGAAGGAAGCGAAGTCGGTCGATTACGCGTACTATTCGAAGCTGCCGGCCGAGCTTCGGGGCGAGACGGTGAAGATCCTGGCCCTGTTCCTCCAGTCCAACCCGATCCGGGTCGATGCGGCTCCGGGCGGGGTAAACTTCATCCATCGGACGTACCTGATGGACCTGAGCGGGGACGAGGGTTACGTGGTGGACCTGCTGCAGCCTCCGGGCGAGCTGGCCTTGCGGACCCTGGTGGGGATGGATGCCGTCTTCCTCAAGCTGGGCACGTACGAGAGCAAGAAGGGTCCGGTGCAGGCTCCGCTGTTCCTGGGCAAGAGCCTGCGGGTCGTGAAGGAGCGGACGGCGGCGGACCCGGTCCTGAACCTGAGCAACGGCATGGTGGTGGGGGCGGGAATCACGGCGATGCTGGTCATCCTGGGCATGACGGCCCTGATATTCCGCAAGCCGAAGCCCCCGGCGACGAAGAGCCTGGGCGGGCCGTCGCTGTCGCTGGAATCGTAGAAATCTTTGATCGCGGAATATTAGAAAGGGAGTGCGTATGAGCCCCAAGCGGCCTGAAGACGAAGAGATGGACGAGATGGATGCTCAGGAGGAGCAGCAGGAAGAGGTCGTCGTCCAGGGAAAGCAGGGCTGGCTGGCCAACGCCCCCTGGTGGCTCATCTCGGTGGGCATCCACGCGGTGCTCATCCTCGGGGCCACGCTGGTCGCCATCGAAAAGCTCGTCGCGATCGACGAGGGCGAAGTCGCGGTCGTCGTGACCGCGAAGTCCGCCCCGGTGGTCGCGGAGATCGAGCGTCCGCGCGACGTCTTCGAGCGGAAGGGCATCCCCAAGGACGACCAGGTCGCCCAGCCGACGGACGAGCCGGCGATCTTCTTCCCCGAGGCGAAGGAGTCGGACCACAACGAGTCGGCGGACAACGAAGACTATCACCAGATGAAGGGCGACTCGAAGGACTTCCTGTCCTACATCAAGGGTGAGGCCGGCGGCTTCCGCGGCCGGCAGGCGGGCAAGAACCCCGGCGTCTACGACACGATGGGCGTCGGCGTCGGCGGCGGCGGCGGCGGCCGCTACGGCGGCCGGTTTGGCGGCCGCGAGAACCTCGTGGCCCGCGGCGGCGGCACCCGTGCGACGGAAAGCGCGGTGCTCGCGGCGCTCAAGTGGCTGGCGCGCCATCAGGGTCCGGACGGCGGCTGGGGCGCGGACTCCTTCATGGGGCAGTGCGTCGGCGGCCGCTGCGGCGGCCCCGGCGAGCGCGACTATGACACCGGCCTGACGGCCATCTCGCTGCTGGCGTTCCTGGGCGCCGGATACTCGCAGCTGTCCAAGGACGAGTACCCCGACCCGGCCAACCCCGGCCGCGTGCTGAAGTTCGGCGAGGTCGTCAAGAAGGGCCTCCAGTGGCTGCTCTCCCACCAGGATCCCGAAGGCTGCCTGGGCGAGCGCGGCATGAAGTACCTGTACAACCACACGACCGCGGCGCTGTGCCTCTCGGAAGCGTACGGCATGACGGCGTCGCAGCCGCTCAAGGAGCCGGCGCAGAAGGCGATCGACTTCGTCGTCGCGGCGCAGAACCCCGGCAAGGGCTGGCGCTACAGCGCGAAGTGCGGAGACAACGATTCGTCGGTGTCGGGCTGGGCGGTCATGGCGCTCAAGTCGGCCGAGCTGTCGGAACTCTCCTTCCCGAAGTCGGCGTATGAAGGCGCGCTCAACTGGTTCAACGAGGCGACCGAACAGAACGGCTACTACCAGGTCGGCTACAACGCGCGGTCGACGGGCAAGGTTTACGTGCCCGGAAAGAACGAGCAGTTCGACCATCACGCGTCGATGTCGGCGGTGGCGGTCATGTCCCGCATCTTCATGCAGAAGAAGAAGAGCGAGCCCGCGCTGGGCGCGGTGAACCTGCTGGTGTCGGACCTGCCCGAGTGGAAGACGAACAAGATCGACTTCTACTACTGGTACTACTCGTCGCTGGCGCTGTTCCAGTTCGACGGCCCGGAAGGCCCGATGTGGAAAAAGTGGAACGAGCCGATGAAGAACGCGCTGGTTCCGAACCAGCACACGGCGAAGGACGGCTGCAAGAACGGCTCGTGGGATCCGGAGAACGAGCGGTGGGGCGCCGAAGGCGGCCGGGTGTACGCGGTGGCCATCAACGCCCTGACGCTGGAGGTCTACTACCGGTACGCCAACGTCTTCGGCGGCTCCGGCGGTGGAAACAAGCCCAAATAAGGACGCGTCGAAGGCGTAAGGGGTTCCCTTCCGGCCTCCGGGCCGGATTCTCCTTTTCCCTGGAGCACATCGCATGACGGCGAAGCTCTCGTCGGTGGCCGCCTTTGCGGCGGCCCTGCTGTGTTCGCTGGCGGCCCACGCCCAGGACGACTCGGACCTCGCCCGGGCCCTCGCCCAGCGCGGCTGGTTCGATCTCGCCGAGGAGATCTGCGACAAGCTCGACAAGGGCGCGGCCCGCAACATGGTCCCCTTCATCCGGGCCGAGATCAAGCTGGGCCAGGTCGACCGCGAGACGGACTACGCGAAATCCTCCCAGGGGCTGGCGGACGCCGTGGGCCTCTACAAGAAGTTCCTCGACGAGAATCCCACGCATCCCATGGCGCTGGAGGCGCAGACCAACATCGGCTGGGTCCAGGCCCGGAAGGGACGCCTGGCGGTCGACGCGATCGAGGTGGAGTCCGACGCCACCAAGCACGCCGACCTGCAGAAGCAGGCGGCGGGGGCGTACGGCGACGCGGAGAAGTACTACCTGGAGACGATCGAGAAGCTCAAGAAGGAAAAGAGCGACAAGGCGCAGGACGCGCTGATGGACGCCCGTCTGGAGCTTCCGCGCGTGCTGATCGATCACGCGAGGCTGTCGAGCGTGGACGACGCGACCAAGAAGCGGCTGCTGGGGCAGGCGAAGACGCTGCTCGTGGACTTCGAGTTCGACTACGGCGACCGTCCCATCGCGTTCGAGGCGATGCTCGAAGGCGGCAAGTGCCTGACGGAGCTGGACGAATACAAGCAGGCCGAGTCGAAGCTCCGGGCGACCTTCGCGCTGCGCAAACGGCTGGCGGAGGCGAAGATCAAGCCCAACGACTACCACAACAAGATCATCTTCGGCGCCTACATCGCGCT
>Ga0137410_10000031_pt1 | contig 95437 bp, 87 predicted proteins | sample CZODoug1_16funga_FD_108878 | JGI IMG/M metagenome (GOLD analysis project Ga0137410, IMG submission 108878) | Vadose zone soil fungal communities from Angelo Coast Range Reserve, California, USA - CZODoug1_16fungal (Illumina Assembly) | ecosystem: Environmental > Terrestrial > Soil > Vadose zone... | reverse complement strand
GGTTGCGGTCGGAATCGATGGGGTCCGCCGGAACGGCGTAGACGCAGGTTTCCCCCGCCTTCTGCGGCCTCCCGAGCAGCTGCGTCACCAGGTGGTTCATGACGAAGAGCGCCTCGGGCTCGCTGCTCGAGATCGTCCCGTCCTTCATCGGCCGCCGCGTGGACTTCTCGAAAAGCCCCGCCAGCTGATACGCCGTGTCGCCGACGACGTACGTCCGGTCGTCGTGCGTGATGAAGTCGAGGCCGAACCGCGAAAGCATCTTGTGCGAGAACGCGTCCTTCCGGAAATCCAGGAACGCGTTCCGCTGAAGATTATAGACCAGCTCGCTGGAGGCCTTCTTGCGCGCCCCCGCGCAGGAGTTGACGGTGCCGATGTCGAGGCCGCGCCCGAACTCCAGGTCCATGGCGGAGAACGGACGGATGCGGCGCTGGGCGTCGTCGACGAGCTCGACGCAGCCGCCCGTGTTGACGGGTTTCTCGGTGGCGAAGCTGCGGATGAGCCGCAGGATGTCCGGCGTCGGATCGACGCTGGTCTTCGACGCGAACGTGGCCTTGCGGAGCAGTTCGTCGAACTGCGCCTTCGACTCCGCCTGGATCTGCGAGATCGTCACGACGGGGCCGCCGCCCTCGGCGCGGCACTTGTCGACCGCGGCGCGGACGGAGCGCTGGATCAGCTCGTCCACCTTCTCCCTGGAGAGGATGGTGATCTCGCGCTTCCCCATCCGGAGGAGATCCCGGATGCGGAACTGCTGCGAGGCCTGGCGGAGCAGACCCGGCACGTCCACCATCTTCGCGCGGGCCGGGGGCCGTCCGGGCTTCTTCTGATCCTTGGGGCCGTTTCCGAAACCGAACATCGTTTGTTCCTTTCGAGTGCCGATCCCGCCGGTCAAGTTCAGGCTATTTACGTCGTCGACCCGAGACGGTTGCTCGAGTCTCGGTAACCGGCGAACGGTCGGATCGTACATACGGGCCATGAGGTACAACATCATCCCGGCGCTCCTGCTCCTGGCGGCCTGCGAAAGCCCGGCGCCCGAGATCCGACAGCCTCGGATCGTGCAGCCGTTCGTTCCACCGGCGTCGGAAACCGCGGCTCCCGCGCCGAAGACGGGACCGCGCCCGGACCCCCTCCTGATTCCCGGGGACATCCTCAAGATCACCGTGTTCCGGCAGCCGGACCTCGACCTGGAGGTCCGCATTTTGGACAACGGCACCTTCACTTATCCTCTCCTGGGCGAGGTGAAGGCCGTCGGACGCACGGCCGCAGCCCTCGAGCAGGGCCTGAAGGCGGGCCTCCAGAAGGACTACCTCGAGAATCCGTCGGTCACCGTCACCGTGAGGGAGTTCGCGAAGCGGAAGGTGTTTATTGTAGGCGGCGTCGCCAAGCCCGACGGCTACGAGATCTCGCCCGACGCCCGCCTCACCGTCTTCCAGCTGGTCGCCTCCGCGGGCGGCTTCACGGACCGCGCCTTTAAAGAGTATGTGCAGGTCGTCCGGCGCCAGGGCGCCGCGGAAAAGATCGTCATCCGGCTCTCCCTCGTCGATGTCGAACGCCGGCTCGCCCGCGGCGAAGCAGGCGCCGACCTCGAACTGTGGCCGGACGACCTCGTCATGGTGCCCTCCGCCGCCCGCATCGCGTACGTGATGGGCGCCGTCCAGAACCCGCGCGCCATCGAGGTGCCGGTGAACGCGCGGATGACGGTGTCGATGGCGGTCGCCAACGCGGGCAGCTACACCAAGTTCGCCTCGACGGGATCGGTCATGGTGCTGCGCCATACCCCTTACGGAGATGTCAGCCGCAAGACCGTCAACCTCGACTCGATCCTGGAAGGACGGGTCGATCTCGACCTGGAAGTCGAGCCCGGAGACGTCGTGTACGTCCCCGAGCGCGGCATCTTCTGACGCGTCCCGCGCGACCCGATTCCAAATTGCATCTCCATTCGGAACGCCGGAATTTCCTCGGGCTCAGCCTGAAAGTCGTAGCGACCGGAGGCAGTCACGATGTGCGGAATCATGGGCTATGTGGGTAAGCGGGAGGCGCCCGAGGTCCTCGTCGACGGCCTGAAGCGCCTCGAGTACCGCGGGTACGATTCGGCGGGGGTGGTCGTGCAGAACGGGCACGGCCTGCATTCCGAGAAGACGGTCGGCCGCATCGCGGCGCTGGAGTCGCGGCTGAAGCTGCATCCCCTCCGCGGGCGCTCGGGCCTGGGCCATACGCGCTGGGCGACCCACGGCGGCGTCACCGAGGCCAACGCGCATCCGCACTTCTCCTGCGACGGGAAGATCGCGGTCGTGCACAACGGCATCATCGAGAACTACGCGGAGCTCCGCGCCGGGCTGGGCGGGCACACGTTCCGCTCGAAGACGGACACGGAGGTCCTCCCCCACCTGATCGAGGAGCTCCTCGAACGGTCGGGCGGCGAACTGCTCCGCGCGGTCTCCCTCGCGCTGCGGAAGATCCACGGCAGCGTCGCCATGGCGGTGATGAGCTCCGATGCCCCGGGCCTCCTGATCGCGGCCCGCATGAACTGTCCGCTCGTGATCGGCCTCGGCTCCGGGGAAACGCTGCTAGCGAGCGACACGGCCGCGCTGCTCCCCCATACCCGGCGGATCGTCGCGCTCCAGGAGAACGAGATCGCCGAACTCGACCCGACCGGATGCCAGGTCTTCGACTTCGCCCTGAACCCGCGGACCCGCGAGCCGGAGGAGGTCCGCTGGACCGCCGACCCCGCGCTCCGAGGGAACTACGCGCACTTCATGCTCAAGGAGATCCACGAGCAGAAGGCCACGCTGGCGGCCGAGATGCAGGCGCGGCTCGACGATCTCGGCGGCGTCCAGGTCCCGAGCTCCGTGCGCCGGATCGTCGTCGCCGGCTGCGGCAGCGCCTGGAATGCCGGCATCGTGGGTAAGAGCGTGATCGAGGAGCAGGCGGGGATCCCGGTCGAAGTCGGATTCTCCAGCGAGCTCCGCTACGGCGGCCACCCGTTCGGACCGGACGTGCTGACGATCGCGATCTCCCAGTCGGGCGAGACCGCGGACACGCTCGCGGCCGCGCGGCTGGCGCAGTCCCGGGGCTCCCGGGTCCTGGCGCTGACCAACGCGAAGGGAAGCACCCTCGCCCGGGAAGCCGACCAGGTCCTGCTCATGCGCGCGGGGCCCGAGATGGGCGTCGCGGCCACGAAGACGTATACCAGCCAGGTGCTGAGCCTCGTCCTGCTGGGCCTCGAGATCGCCCGTCGGCGCGGGACGATCGACGCCCGGAGCCACCGGGCCCTCCTGCGCGAGGCCCGCGTCCTTCCCTTTCACGCGCGGCGCATCCTCGCGCGGTCCCCGGAGATCGCCGCCTGCGCGCGCAAGTACTCGGCCGGCTACTCCTTCATGTACCTGGGACGGCACCTCAACCTCGCCACCGCCTACGAGGGCGCGCTCAAGCTCAAGGAGATCTCGTACCTCCACGCCGAGGGATACGGCGCCGGCGAGATGAAGCACGGACCCCTGGCCCTCGTCACCGACCGGATGGTCTGCGTGGCGATCGCCCCGACGAGCCGCGTCACCGGAAAGCTGATCTCCAACATCCAGGAGGTCCGCGCCCGCGGGGCCCGTGTCATCTCCATCGCCACGGAAGGCGACGCCGACCTCGAGCCGGTCTCCGACGAGATCATCCGGATCCCGGACTGCCCCGAGATCTTCGCCCCGGTCCTGGCGGCGATCCCGGTCCAGCTCTTCGCCTACCACGCGGCGGTGCGGCTGGGGCGGGACATCGACCGTCCCCGGAATCTGGCGAAGTCCGTGACCGTCGAGTAGCGCGACCATAACGGAATCGGCGCGGGATTTGGAGCGGGAGATCGGAAGCCTGTAACCCGGCCGGGACGGCAACGTAGATGGGTCGTCCATGAAAAAAGGCAATCGGGTGAGGTCGGTCCCCGGAATCCGGAGAGGCGGGAACAGAGTGTCCACCCCCGCCCTCTTTCTCAACCGCAGAATCGGGATGGTGCCGCGATGAGTTCCGACGCCGGCGCGACCTATACGCACGAATTTCTTCCGGACTCCGAGATGGAAGCAGCCGCGTTGACGCCGCGGCGCGCGCTTCAGCTGCTGCGCCGGCGCTGGGTTCTCTTCCTCGGCGTCTGGGTCCTCGTCGGCCTGGGCGGCTTCGTCGTCACCCGCTCATTGCGTCCGATGTACCGCGCCCAGTCCACCCTCGAGGTGCGGCCCGAGAAGCCCCTCGTGTCCCTCGAAGCCCCTGAAACGTCCTATGTCGCCAGCCTCCAGCTCTGGGCCAACTTCTACCGCACCCAGGAGTCGCTCCTGCGCAGCCCGGTGCTCATCCTGGACGTCCTCCGCGGGCTCCCGGAGTCCGTGGCCGGGGAATACCTCCGCCGTCCCGATCCCGCAAAGGCGTTCGCGGACAGCCTGGATATCGAGAAGACGGAGTCGAGCTTCATCATGAGAGTCGGCTTCACCGATCGCGACCCGGCGCGCGCCTCCACCCTCGTCAACGCCCTCGTTTCGCGCTACCTCGACGACGCCAACCGGCGGCTCCGCGACCTGAAGAACGACACGCTCGCGGTGCTCACGAAGGAGACGCTTCCCGCCATCCAGCTGCGCTTCGACGAGGCCGATCAGGCGCTGAGGAAGTTCCAGAAGGACACCGGATACGCGGACTTCGAGGTCGAATTCGGCTCGCGCGTCGAGAATCTGCGGCGCGTCGACACCCGGCTCTCCGAGATCCGGATGAAGATCTTCAAGATGGGCGCGGATGCCAACGCCCTGAAGGGCTACGACGCCGAGGGCGTCTCCGGCCTCTACCACGAGGCCTTCCACGGGATCCGGGCCCTCGAGGGCCTGGGCACCCAGCGCGCCGCGCTGCTCGACGAGCTCGCCAAGCAGACCGGCGTCCTGAAGGAGAAGCATCCCCGCGCGATCGAGCTGAAGAACGAGCTCGGGCGCGTCGAGGGCGAGATCCGCGAGACCGTTCGCGGCATCCTCCAGTCCTTCCAGAAGACCCTCGCCTCGCTCGGCGAAGAGGAGAAGCAGCTCGACGCGGAGAAGGCCCGGCTCGAGAAGGACATGGCCGATTCGCGCCGCCACCTGACGGACTTCAAGCGGCTCGATGCGGAGCTGGGCACCGCGAAGGAGCTCTATAACTCGTACCTGAAGAAGCTCAGCGAAACTCGGGTCGCGGCCGGCACGGCGCAGGGCGGCGTCCGCATCGTGGATCCCGCCAGCCCCCCGGTCGAACCCCATCAGAAACCGAACTGGATCCTGAGCCTCGCCCTCGTGCTGGGCTTGATCCTGGCGTCGGCCTCGGTGTGGGCCGCGGAGCAGCGGGGCGACGAGCTCGCCTCTCCCCGCGAGGTCGAGGTCTTCCTCGGCCTGGACGTCCTCGGCGAGATCCCCGCGGAGGAACGGGCGTCGGAGCGGGACCCGGTCCTGCTCCCGGGCGATGCCGACTCGCCGGCCTGGGAGGCGTATCGCGGACTGCGCGCCCACCTCCTGACGCGCCTCGAGGATCTCAACCGCGGCAAGGTCATCCTGGTGACGAGCCCCGAGGAGGGCGAGGGCAAGACGACCGTCGCGACCAACCTGTCGCGGGTCCTCGCGATGGAAGACCAGCGCGTTCTGCTGATCGACGGCGAGTTCCGCTGGCCGGTGCTGAAGTCGCTGCTGGCCGATCCGATGGGCACCGGCCTCGAGGAAGTGCTTCGCGGCGAGATGACGCTGCGCGAGGCCGTGCAGCCGAGCGCGCTGGCGGGCGTCGACATCCTCGGCGCCGACACGGGCCTGCTCAACGCCGCGGAGATCCCCTGCCTGATCCGCTTCCAGGCCCTGCTGAAGGCCGCGAAGGACCTCTACGATTTCGTGGTGATCGATTCGGCCCCGGTGAACCTGGCGTCGGAAACGGCGCTCCTGGGCCGGCGCGCGGACGCGACGCTGCTGGTGGTCCGGCAGGGCCGGACGCGCCGCGGGTCGGCGCGCCTCGGCTCGAAGCGTCTGTCGGACATGAAGGCCGCACCCCTCGGCGCCGTCGTCGTGGGCACCGGCGTGCCGCCCAGCCTCCCCGGATACCAGAACCGGCGCGATCCGGCCCGCGAGGCCCGGATCCTTGAGAAGGAAGGCGACAACCTGGTGGGCATCGTCTGAGCGGGATGCAGACATACGAGGTGAATCCTTGAACAGAGCCGCGGCGGAGTCGGTCGTCCCGGACATGAGGCCCCTGACGCGGTTCCGCGCACAGACGACGCTCCGGCGCCGGGTGGGCAAGGTCGTGCACCGCTTCACCGCGGGCCGGCCGCACCTGCTGGTCGTGGCCGCCGGCCTCCTGGGACTGTCGATCGCCTATATGGCCGCGTTCATGATCCGCTTCGACTTCGCGGTTCCCGAACGCTACGCCTTCCTCCAGCTCCATACCCTCCCGTTCGTCCTCCTCGTGCAGTGCCTGATGTTCTATGCCTGCGGCGTCTTCCGGATCCTCTGGGCCTACGTCGGCTTCAACGACCTCCTCCGCATCCTGCGGGCCTGCGGGTATTCGACCGTGATCCTGCTCGCGCTCGACCGCTTTCTCCCCCTTCCGGAAACCGTCCCTCACAGCGTGATCGTGATCGACGGCATCGTCGGATTCCTTCTCGTCAGCGGCATGTATGCCGGCCTGCGCTCGCTTCGGGAGGCGAGCCCCCGGGCCCGGTCGCGGACCATCAGCCCCGAGGCAGTCCTGATCGTCGGCGCCGGCGACAGCGGCGAGACGCTGCTTCACGAAATCGAGCGCGGCCTCGCCCGGACCACGAAAGTCGTCGGATTCCTCGACGACGACCCGGGCAAGAGCGGTCGCAGCCTTCGCGGCGTCCCCGTGAGGGGCCGCGTCGACCAGGCCGCGGAAGTCGCCCGGAACCTCGGCGTCCGGACGGTCTATATCGCGATCCCGAGCGCCGACGGCGCGGCGATGAAGCGGATCGTCGGCCATCTGCGCGAGGGCAAGCTGCGCGTGAAGGTGCTGCCGCCGGTGGGCAAGCTCTCCAGCGCCCTGGGCCTGCTGTCCCAGCTGAGGAACGTCTCCATCGAGGACCTGCTCCGGCGCAAGCCCATCCGGCTCGACCAGGCCGCGATCTCCGACTTCATCAAGGGCAAAGTCGTCATGGTCACGGGAGCGGCGGGCAGCATCGGCTCGGAGATCTGCCGGCAGGTGCTGGCCTTCCATCCGGAGCGCCTCATCGCGCTCGACTGCGCGGAAACGCCCCTCCACGACCTGCTTCTGGAGCTCAAGGCCGGTACGACCGAAGGGCTGGCGCACCTGGAGCTGGCGGACGTGACCGACCGCTCGAGGATCGACGCGCTCTTCGCGAAGCACCAACCCCAGGTCGTCTTCCACGCGGCCGCCCTCAAGCACGTGCCCATCTGCGAATCGCATCCCCGCGAAGCCCTCCGCGTGAACGTGGGGGGCATGGTCACCCTGGGCGAGGCGGCCGTGAGGAACGGCGTCGAGGCCTTCGTGATCATTTCGACCGACAAGGCCGTCAACCCCTCGAGCATGATGGGCGCGACCAAGCGCGCGGTGGAGCTCATCGCCCAGCGCTTCAACCGGGAGCAGACGGGCACCCGCTTCGCCGCCGTCCGCTTCGGCAACGTCCTGGGCAGCAACGGCAGCGTGCTCCGCATCTTCAAGTCGCAGTTGTCGCGCGGCGGGCCTCTGACGGTGACGCACCCGGACATGAAGCGCTACTTCATGACGATCCCGGAGGCCGTGCAGCTGGTCCTCCAGGCGGCGGTCCTCGGCCGCGGCGGCGAGATCTTCGAACTCGACATGGGCAGCCCCGTCCGCATCGTCGACCTCGCCCAGGATTTCATCCGGATGTCCGGCCTGACGCCCGGCCGCGACGTGAAGATCGAGTTCACCGGGATCCGTCCGGGCGAGAAGCTCTTCGAGGAACTGTACCTGGACTCGGAGTGTGTGGCGCCCACGGCGCACCCCCAGGTGTTCTTCCTGCGGACCAGCGACGACGGAAAGACGGACCCCGCGCTGAAGCTCTGCCTGGAACGGCTGAGCGGCCTGGAGGTCGCGGGCGATCCCGCGCTCGACCAGGGCCGCCGCGAAATCCACCGGCTGGCCGAGTTCCCCCCCGTCCAGACGGTGCTGCCATGAGCAGCAGCATCCTTTATTCCGCATCGGAGGCCCTGATGTTCGGATCGACGATCCCCCGGCAGCGGCTGGGCCGGCGAATCGGCCTCGCCGTCAAGCGGGGCATGGACATCGCCGTCTCCGTGCTGCTCCTGGTGCTCCTGTCGCCGGTGCTGCTGGTCGCCTCCCTGCTGGTGCTGGCCGGCCTGGGGCGTCCGATCTTCTTCCGCCAGCGCCGGCCCGGCCTCTACGGCCGCCCCTTCAACCTGTGCAAGTTCCGCACGATGAGGGCGGGCGATCTGCCCGATACCGACCGGACGACCCGCCTGGGGAACTTCATCCGCTCCTGCAGCCTCGACGAGCTGCCGCAGCTCTGGAACGTCCTTCGCGGCGACATGAGCCTGGTCGGCCCGCGTCCCCTGCTCATGCAGTATCTCCCGCGGTATTCCCCGGAGCAGGCGCGGCGCCACGAGATGAGGCCCGGCATGACCGGCTGGGCGCAGGTGAACGGTCGAAACCGGGTCGCCTGGAACGAGCGCTTCCGGCTCGACGTCTGGTACGTCGACCGCTGGTCGCTCCCCCTGGACTTCAAGATCCTGATCCTGACCGGCGCCCGGGTGCTTTCCCGATCGGGGATCCGCGAGCCGGGCGAGGCGACGATGTCCGAGTTCATGGGCAATGACCGCCCTCCCCGCGCCACTGATGGAGTTTGAGGACGACCATGGAACCACTGCCTCCCCACCTGGATTCTTCGCCGCTGTCATCCCCGTCCCTGCCGGAACCCCAGGCCCCTTCCTTTCCCACCGAGGCAGGGACGGGCATGACGCTGCGATTCCTCGACGCGGACCGTTTCGAGGACCGGGCCGAATGGCTGGAGCAATGGGACGAATGGCCGAACCGGGAGATCATGGCGCATCCCGACTATGCGCGCCTCTTCGCGCGGCCCCAGGACCGCGTCCTGGGCGTGATGGCGCGGACGCTGGGAGGCGGCATCCTCTATCCGGTCATCCTGCGTCCGCTGCTGCCGGAACCGTGGTTCCACGACGAGCGGAGCCTGTCGGATCTCACGACGCCGTACGGATACGGCGGACCCTTCGCCTGGGGCGTCACTCCGGCGGAGTCGGCGATGTTCTGGGACCGCTTCGACGACTGGGCCCGGCACGAGCGCGTGGTCACGTCGTTCGCCCGGCTTGCCCTCTTCGAGCAGCACCTCCTGCCCTGGAACGGCGAAGTGTCCACGCGCGGCCCGAACGTGGTGCGGCGGCTGGACGTGACCGAGCAGGAGCTCTGGGCCGATTACTCGTATAAGGTCCGTCAGAACGTCCAGCGGGCCCGCCGCCTGGGCCTGAAGGTGGAAATCGACCGGACCGGCTCCCGCCTCGACGAGTTCCTGGGAATCTATGTGTCCACCATGAAGCGCCGGGCCGCGGCCGCCAGCTATTACTTCCCGCGCTCGTTCTTCGAGACGATCTGCAACGACCTCGAAAAGCACTTCGTCTTCTTCCACCTGGTCCTCAACAACCGGATGATCGCGTCGGACCTCGTGCTTCTCTCCGAGGAACACGCGTACTCCTATCTCGGCGGCTCGCTCGAGGCGGCGTTCGAGCTGAGGGCCAACGAGCTCCTGAAGCACGAGTGCTTCCTCTGGTGCCAGGCCGCGAAGAAGAAGGACGTGATCCTCGGCGGCGGCTACAACGGCGAGGACGGCATCCTTCACTACAAGAGAGGGTTCGCCTCCTCCGGCGAGCAGTCGTTCAAGCTCGGCCAAAGGACCTTCGACGCCGCCGCGGCCGCCCGGCTCCTCGAGCAGCGCGTCGCCTGGGAGAAGTCGAACGGCCGCGAGTGGACCCCGCAATCCGCGTTTTTCCCGGCATATCGTTCCTGACCCCGAGCCAAGGTGATCTGATGAGCCGCATCTACCTGTCGCCGCCCCACCTGTCGGGGGCGGAGCTGCCCCACGTCCGCGAGGCCTTCGCGACCAATTGGATCGCCCCGCTGGGCCCCAACGTCGAAGCCTTCGAAAAGGAGTTTTCGGCGCGACTGGACGTCCCGCACGCCCTGGCGCTGTCCAGCGGCACCTCCGCGCTCCATCTGTCGATGATGCTCTCGGACGTCGGCCCGGGCGACACCGTCCTCTGCTCCACGTTCACGTTCGTCGCCAGCGCCAACCCGATCCTCTACCAGAACGCCACGCCGGTCTTCATCGACTCGGACGAGGACACCTGGAACATGGATCCGAACCTGCTCGCCCAGGAGCTCGACGACTGCGCGCGACGCGGCCGTCTTCCGAAGGCGGTCGTCCTGGTGCATCTCTACGGCCAGAGCGCGGACATCGACCCGATCCTGGCCGCCTGCCGGCGGCACGACGTGACGCTGATCGAGGATGCGGCCGAGGCTCTGGGCGCCTCTTACAAGGGCGGGAGCCCCGGCGCCTTCGGCAAGTTCGGCATCTATTCGTTCAACGGCAACAAGATCATCACGACGTCCGGCGGCGGCATGCTGGTGTCGGCGGACGCCGAATCGATCCAGCGGGCCCGATTCCTCGCCACGCAGGGCCGCGACCCGGCTCCTCACTATGAGCACTCGCAGATGGCTTACAACTATCGGATGAGCAACGTCCTGGCGGGGATCGGACGCGGACAGTTGACCGCGCTCGACGAGCGCGTCCGCCAGCGCCGTCACAACTATGAGTGCTACCGGGAGGAGTTCCAGCACCTTCCGGGCATCACCTTCATGCCCGAGGCGGGATACGGGACTTCGACCCGCTGGCTGACCGTCATCCAGCTGGACCCCGCCGAGTTCGGATGCTCCGCCGAGAACCTGCGGGTGCGGCTGGAGGAGCAGGACATCGAATCCCGTCCGGCGTGGAAGCCCATGCACCTGCAGCCCCTGTTCCGGGACTGCCGTCATGTCGGCGGCGATGTCTCGGAACGAATCTTCCAGCACGGGCTCTGCCTTCCCAGCGGCTCCTCCCTGACCGAGCGGGAACGGACCCGGGTCGTGGAGGCGGTGCATGAGGCCGCGCTGCATCCCGTGGAAACCCCGATGAATCGACCCGTCTGAGGGACGGTACCATGGAAAAGATATTCCTCTACGGAGCGGGAGGCCAGGGCAAGGTTGTCATCGATGCCCTTCGCTCCAATCATCCCATGATCGAGATCGGCCGCGTCGTCGACGACGACGAACAACGCCACGGCAAATCCATCCTGGGCCACCGAGCGACGGCGCCGACGGAGATCGGCGACGAGCGCGGCTTCATCTCCATCGGCGACAACGCGAGCCGCATGAGGATCGCCAAGCGCTTCGAAGGACGCCTCATCGTGATCGTCCATGCGAGCGCGGTGGTCGCCATGGACGTCACCCTGGGCGAGGGGACCATCCTCTCCGCCGGCAGCATCGTCGCCCCCAGCGCGCGCATCGGCCGCTGCGTCATCGTCAACACCGGCACCAGCATCGACCACGACAGCGTCATCGAGGACGGCGTCCATATCGCTCCCGGAAGCCGCCTCTGCGGGAACGTCCGCGTCGGCCAGGGCAGCCTGCTGGGCGCGGGCACGATCGTGGTGCCCGGCGTCCGCATCGGCCGAAACGCGTTCATCCACGCCGGCCAGACGGTGACCAAGGACGTCGCCGACGGCGAGACGGTGCGTGCCCAGAGGTCGCGGCCCCCGGCGCCGACCGAGCGGAACCTCGCCCCGGATCCCGTCGCCCCCTGAGGCCCATTCTCACCGTACGGGAACACCCACCGGGCGAACGCCACAGGCCATTGGCCAGCAAGAGGGCGTGCCTTCGGCGCGCAGATGGTCCCGGCAACTAAGCCCCCCGATCGCTCCCGGTAGATGACAAAAAAAGCGGCTCCCGGAATCCGGGAGCCGCTCTTTGTTGGAGCTGTCGTTCGCCTAGTTGATTTCCTTCCAGTATTCCTCGGGCATGTCGGTGGCGAGCTTGAGGGCGCCGTTGGCGCCGGCGTAGACCGGCTCCTGGACCTTCGTGACCCTGCCGCCGCCGTACTGCTTCAGATCCTCCTCGATCAGGCGATCGAGGCCGCGCAGCTGGCTGCCGCCACCCGCCAGGATGACGTTCTGCAGCATCCGCCGCTGGAACTCCGCGTCGAACGTCGAGACGAGCTGGCGCAGGCCCTGCACGATGCCCGGGACGATCGTGCGGCAGGCTTCCTTCATCTCCTTGGTGATGTCGAATGCCGTCGGCCTGCCTTCCTTGTTGGGCCAGGTGACGACGGCCTTGTCGTTGACGTCGTTGATGAAGCTCAGGCGCTCCTTCGCTTCGCGCACCATGTTGATCGTGAACTGCGCGTCGGGATGCGCCTTCCGGATCAGTTCCGAGATGGCCTCGTCGAGCGAGTCGCCCGCGATGCCCAGCGTGATCTGGTCGTCCTCCGTCGGGATCGCGCCGTGCATGCGGCAGAGGTCGGTCGTCCCGGCGCCGATGTCGACGACGAGCGTGTCCTCGAACAGGTTCATGCCGTAGGCGACGGCAAAGGGCTCGGAAACGATCATGACGGATTCGAAGGTGCCTTTGCAGGCGTCGAGCAGGGCCTGCTTGTTCAGGATCGACGCGCGCGCCGGGGCGCCGATCACGCCGTAGACCAGGGTCCCCTTGGTGGGACGCGTGAGAGAGACGGCATAGCGGACGAGCTCGCGGGCCGCCTGCTTGTAGCGGCTCAGCTTCTCCGCCGCCATGCCGGATTCCTTGTCCTCGACATACTTCAGCGCGCCCTTTTCGAAGGGCCGCACGGACTCGAGGGCCAGACGATGCTTGAAGGCTTCGTCGCCGAAGACGATGTCCTTGCCCAGCATCTTCCGGGACACCGGGTCTTTCGGCCACCCGACGATCGAATGGACGACCTCGCGCGTGCCGTTGGTCGCCGCGATCGACGTCTTGTAGCAGCCCAGGTCCATGCCGATGTGCAGGATGCCGGACCGGGCATCCTTGACCGCGGTCCCGCCTGCCGAGCCCTTGGATTCCGTAGCGACTTCTTCGTAGGCCATATGTTTTTCTCCCTACAGACCTTGGGTGAGCCTCATGCCGGTTCGGCGTTATGCCGCAAACGGCGGACTCCGGCTCAGGGCTTCCGGCGCTCCAGCGCGTCGATCCGCTCGCGAAGATACTTCTCGTACGGCGTCCCGAGCGCGAGCAGGCTGAGGTAGACCGCCAGGGCGGATTCGGGGGATCCTTCCCGCTCGAAGCGACGGGCGCGGGCGAGGGTCTGGCAATAGGAGCGCGCCTGGGCAAAGCGCCGCTGCTCGAGCGCCGTCGATCCCGACTCCAGGAGCTGGTACCAGGAGGAGGCGCCGTCCCAGTCCTCCGAGGCCATGCAATCCCGGGCGTTGCGCTCCTTGTCGAGCAGCCCCGTCTCCTTCTGGAGCCGTTCGGCCTCCCGGTATTCCTTCGACTGACGGCCGTAGGTTTCCTGGGCAACCCGGAGCGCCGAATCGAAATCCCCGATCGTGATCGCCAGGTCGTAGGCCTTTCGAGCCGGGGATTCGGACTCCTTCCGCCGCATCTCCTCGACCAGCCCCGTGACGCCCAGGGCCGCCGGAAGCACCAGCATCAGAATCACGAGGATCGCCGCCCCCCGAAGGGTCAGGCTGCGGCGGCTGCTCCAGGTGCGCCGGCCGGCGCGCAGCGTCCGGGTCCAGAGGACCCGCAGCAGCGGCCGGGGTGCGCGCGCCCTCTGCCGGCGTCGCCGGATGCCCTGGATCGCGTCGATGATCTCGTCGGGGCTCCCGGGGCGCCCCTCCGGATCCTTGGAGAGGCAGCCGTGAATCAGCGTCATCAGCGGCTCCGGAAGATCCGGCGCCATCGTGGACAGATGCGCCGGCGGCGTATGGACGTGGTGGTACACGAGTCCGGTGAACGACTCCTCCGTCGTGAACGGCGGCCTTCCGCTGGCGAGCTCGTACATCACGACGCCGAGGGAATACAGGTCGGCGCGGATGTCCACGCTGAGGCCCATGGCCTGCTCGGGGGAGATGTATTCCGAGGTGCCGGCGATCAGCTGCGAGTCGCGCCTTGGAACGCGCAGGCTTTTCGCGAGGCCGAAGTCCGCGACCTTCACCCGGCGGTCCGGGGTGACGAGGATGTTGGACGGCTTGATGTCGCGGTGCACGATCTTGTAGGCCCACGCGGCCTTCAGCGCCTGCGCCACGCCCTCGCCGATATCGAGGATCTCGTCGACCACCAGCCGGCCCTTCTGCTCGAGAAGGACCGCCAGGTCCTTCCCTTCCACCAGCTCCATGGCGTAGAACACGCGGCCCTTCCACGTCCCGGTCCCGAAGACCTGGACGATGCTGGGATCATTCACCTGCGCCAGCAGCTCGGCCTCGCGGCGGAAGCGCTGGACATAGTCGGGGCTGCTCGTGAGGATGCCGCGGATCACCTTGATGGCCACCGGCCGGTCCAGCGAGATCTGCCGGCCGCGGTAGAGAGTCCCCATCCCGCCTTCGCCGATGGTCTGGTCGGGAAAGATCTCGAAATCTCCGCGGTCGTCGTCCAGCGGCGACGGCTCCGAGGTCCGGGCGGAATTCCGGACGGCCTCGATGTCCCCGAGGAAGGCCTCCGGCGACGTCATCCGCTGCTCGCGCCGCTTTTCCAGGCAGCGGAGGATCAGCCGCTCCAGGTCCGGGGCGATCAGCGACCCGGCGCTGCGGGGAGGGGCGGGATCGACATAGGAGACCTGGTAGAGCAGCGACGTCGAGGATTCGAACCCGTCGAAGGGCGTCTTCCCGGTGGCGAGTTCATACAGGACGATGCCGAGCGAGTAGAGATCCGACTGGACGTTGAGAGGCTCGGACCGCACCTGCTCGGGCGCGAGGTAGCGGAGCGCCGACAGTCCGCCGGGCGAGCCGGTGTTCTGCTCGAGATTCCTGGGGAGCCCGAAGCCGATGAGCTTCACGTTCCCGGCCGGGGTGAGAAAGACGTGGGCGGGGCGGATGGCGCCGTGAACGCAGCCCGCCGCCCAGGCTGCTTTCAAGGCGCGACCCACGCCCTCGCCGATATGGAGGATCTCATCCGTGGTGAAGCGCCGGCCCGCCTGGAGCTGCTTCAGCAGCGATTCGCCCTGGACGTCCTCCAGCGCATAGAACGTGCGGCCTTTCCAGAGTCCGGTTCCGACGACGGAAAGGACGTGTTCGTCGGGCTGATGCTCGAAGATGCCGGCTTCCTTGCGCGCGATGCGGAGAAGCCTCTCGGGAATCACGGATCCCGGGTGCATGATCTTGATGGCCACCGCGCCGCCTTCGGAGCGGCGGCATCCGCGGCAGAGCACTCCGGATTCATCCTTGTGGATGACGCGGTCCTCGTGGACCTCGAACTCCTCGAAGAGGCCCGCCTTGACGAACGGCACTGCCATCGGCTGAAGCCTCCTGCCCGCTCCCATGGAGGCTTCACCCAGGCCTCCCCGTGGCAGAGCCCTTCCGACGCCGCCCGTTCCGGCAACCTGATCTGAAAATGAATTCGTCAGGCCTGGACCGAAGCCGCCTTGAACGCCCGGGTCTCGGTCTTGCGGAACTCCGGAATGACGCGGATGGTGAGGAGGCGCTCGACGATCCGGCGGATCTCCTCCGCCTGCTCCTTGCGCAGGCCTCCGTCCGACTCGAGGACGATTTCGGGAAGGAAGATCCCTTCGGTGGATGAGGATAGCTGCTTGATCTGTTCGAGATAGGCCAAGGCTTCAGCGTTTTCGGCAGGACGCTGCGCCACGACGAGATCCGGCCCATTGCGTCCGATGAAACTGAGGGATCGCGGAATCGACCGGAATGGAACGACGAGGTAGTCCCAGGTCGTCAGCAGCGACTGCAAAGCCGCCAGGGTGTTCTCGTTATCGTGCACGACGACGATCAGCGGCTTCGGCTCGATCATAGGAACCCTCCGTAACAACTTTTAATACCTCGTGCCCGGCCGTCGGTGGTTCAGGGCTTGCGCCCGCGGTTGAAGAGCCGTGCCGGAGTCGAATGTCACCCAAAAGTGAATGCTGAATAACGAAATGCGTGAAAAGCCTCGCGGTCGATAACGGAAAATGTGATGAGGGATCCAAGATGGGGGAATTCACCGTGAACAGCATCGATGCAGCCGTCATCGGAGGAGGGGCCTCCGGTCTGGCGGCCGCGCGGGAGCTGTCCCGGCGCGGTTTTCGCACCTTGCTGCTGGAAGCACGCAACCGGTTGGGCGGCAGGATCTTCACGCATCACGAGCCCCCTGCGCCCTTCCCGGTAGAGCTGGGCGCGGAATTCATCCATGGCGACTCCGATGCCCTGTTCTCCGCTCTTCGTTCCCGAACCGTCGTGCGCATCCCGGACGCCCACGTCGAATCCCGAGACGGGACCTTTCAGCCGGTGGATGACTTCTGGGGAACGGTCGAACGCGTCAGCCTCCGGCTCCAGCAGCGCTTTGTCCGGCGCGGCGCGGCCGACCTGTCCTTCGGCGACTATGTCCGCTCCCTCGACCTGTCCCGGCCCGACCGCGAGCGCCTCATCCAATATGCCGAGGGATTCCAGGCGGCCCACGCGGACCTGATCAGCGCGCGAAGCCTGGCCGGCGAGGGCGCCGAGGCCAGCTCCCGGCAGTTCCGGATCGTCGACGGCTACGATGCCGTCATCGAGGATCTGGTCCAGGCGCTCGATCCTGACCTCGCGGAGATCCGGCTCGGCTCGCGGGTGACTGAGATCGTCTGGAAGCCGGGGCACGTGGCGATCCGGGGCCAGGGTCCCGACGGACGCGCGCTCGAGAATATCCGGGCACGGGTCGCGATCATCGCCCTCCCCCATGCGCTCCTGAAGGCCGGAACGCCCCGCTTCGACCCCGACCTGCCCGACAAGCGCCGGGCTGCGGCCCAGCTCGAAGTGGGCCAGGTCTTCAAAGTGACGTTCCTCTTCGCGAAAAGGTTCTGGGACCCAGAGGAGTTCTTCACGACGCGGACGGCCCGCGGGGGCTCCCCCGCGGACGACTTGAGTTTCGTCATCGCGGCTGCCGAGCATGTCCCCGTGTGGTGGACGGCCGCGCCCGCGCAGGTGCCCCTGCTGACCGGATGGGTCGGCGGCCGGCGCGCCGAAGCGATGCTCGCGCTCGATCCCCGCACGCGGGTCGACCGCTCCCTGAACTCGCTGGGTCGCGCGCTCCGGGTCCCTCGGGTCCGGCTCGACCGGCTGCTCCAGGCCTCATGGACTCACGACTGGTCCCGCGATCCGTTCAGCCTGGGGGCCTATTCCTATGTCCGCGTCGGGGGCGTCACGGCTCCCTCGAGACTCGGCAGGCCGGTGTCGGGCACGCTCTTCTTCGGCGGCGATTCCACCGACCTCTCCACGATGGGCACGGTGACGGGTGCGCTCGGCGGCGGCATCCGCGCGGGGCGCGAGGCCGTCGAAGTCCTGTCGAAACGGGGCCGCATCCCCTAGAATCCGGGCGTGGCGCTTTCACCGCTCGATCAGGCGCGCGCGTTTCTTGCCGACTGGGTCCGCCCGCGGGCGGGCGGCATCGACCAGGACCTGGACGCGCTCCGCGGGGCGCTCGCGGAATACGCCCGCCGCGGCCTGCTCGGCCTCCGCATCCCCCGCGACCTCGGGGGCCTCGAGCTGGGCGCGATGGACTTCCGCCGCTTCCAGGAAGCCTCCGCGCGGGCGAGCGGCGCCCTCGCCTTCCTCGAGAGCCAGCACCAGAGTGCCTGCGGCCTCATCGCCCGCGGGCCCAATACGGCCCTGCGCTCCCGCCTGCTCCCCCGGCTCGCGCGGGGCGAGGAGAGCTCCGCGATCGCCTTCTCTCATCTTCGAAAGTCGGGCGATCCCGCCCTGCGCGCGACGCCCGTCGCCGGGGGATACCGTCTCGACGGTCATCTCCCCTGGGTCACCGGCTGGGGCCTGTTCACGCACTGCGTCACGGCCGCCACGCTTCCCGATCAGCGCGTCCTCTTCGCCTGGCATCCGCTGGCCGCGTCCGCGTCGCTCCGGCCGTCGAAGCCCCTGGAGCTCGCCGCCATGGCGGTCACGCAGACGGTCGCCATCGACGTCACCGCGCTCCCGATCCCGGACGCGGACGTCGTCGACCTCCACGCCGCGACGTGGATCCAGGAGAACGATCGCATCGCGGTCGCGCTGCAATCCCCCCTGGCGCTCGGCTGCGCGGGGGCGGCGGTCGACGTCATCCGCGACATGGCCGCTGAAAAGAACAAGGCGGAGTTCCGGGCGGCGGCGGACCGGCTGGATGCGGAGCTGTCGGTCGTGCGGGACGAGGCTTATGGCGCGATGGAGGAGAACGTCGACTTCGCGCGGAGCCTGCGGGCGCGGGCGGCCGTGATCGAGCTGGCGGGCCGGGCGGCGCATGCGGCGGTGCTCGCGGCCGCGGGTGCGGGCAACGTCGCCGGCCATCCCGCGCAGCGCGTTTATCGGGAGGCGCTGGCCTTCAGCGTGCTCGCGCTGTCGCCGCCGATCCAGGCCGCGGCACTGGAGCGCCTGACTTCTAGCGGCTGACGAGGGCCAGCGGCCGCCCGCTGCGCCTCATCTCCTCGAGGATCCGCAGGTTCGCCTTCGGCATCGCCAGCTTGTCGACTTCCTCCAGCGTCACCCAGCGGCCAGTCCCCTTCCCTTTCCGCAGAAAACAGTGGTAGGGGTGCAGCTCGACGGAGAAGTGCGTATAGCGGTGCTTCACCGTGGTGAGGTACGGGCCGACGTCGACCAGGAACCCCGTCTCCTCCCGGATCTCGCGGCGCAGGCAATCTTCGAACGTCTCGCCCTTCTCCCGCTTTCCGCCCGGGAATTCCCAGAGCCCTCCCAGCAGCCCCGTCTCCTTGCGGCGCTGGACGTAGAAGCGGTCGCCGTCCCAGATGACGCCGATCGCCACTTCCTTATGGGGGACGTCCTTCTTTGGTTTCTTCGACGGCCAGCGCTCCGGCTCGCCCGAGGCGCGGGCCTTGCAGCCGGCCGAGAGCGGGCAGACGTCGCACTTCGGCGCCCGGAACGTGCAGACCCGCTGGCCCAGCTCCATCAGCGCCTGGTTGTAGTCGCCCGGCTTCCCGCGCGGCGGCGGAGCCTCGGCGACATCGCGCCCTTCAAGTCTGGAGAGCACGCGGCGCACGTTGCCGTCAAAGACCGCGACCCGCTCGCCGTGAGCGATGGACGCGATCGCCGCCGCGGTGTACGCGCCGACGCCGGGCAGCTCGCGCCAGGCCTCGGCGGTCTTCGGGAGCACCGTCACCTCGCGCGCCGCCTTATGGAGGTTGCGGGCCCGGGCGTAGTACCCCAGCCCTTCCCAGAGCTTGAGGACGTCGTCCAGCGGCGCCTTCGCGAGGGCCTCCGGCGTGGGGAAGCGCTTCATCCAGCGCTCGTAGTAAGGGATGACGGTGGCGATCTGGGTCTGCTGGAGCATGATCTCCGAAACCCAGATCGCGTATGGATCCCGCGTGCGCCGCCAGGGGAGATCCCGCGCGTCCTTCCGGTACCACGCGAGCAGCTTCCTCACGTCCATTGCGCCATTGTGATACCGGCGCGCGGACCTGGCAAGGGATCGGCTATTTGGCCGGGGGCTTGCCGGCCATCAGGGTGGTGAGCCGCTCGCCCAGGGCCTCCCGGCTGTAGGGGCCCTCGTAGCGCGCGATCTCCTCGCCGTCCTTGAAGACGAGCAGCGTCGGCACCGCCTGCACGCCGAGCTCGTCCGTGATCGTCGGATTCTCGGTGACGTCGATGCGGTAGAAGTCGATCTTCCCGTCGAGCGTGTCGGAGACGGCCGTGAGCTCCGGCCGGAAATGGTCGCACGGTATGGAGCAGAAGTCGAGGAAGGCCACCGCGATCATGCCTCCCGACTCCAGGACTTTCTCTTCCAGGCCCTGGTCGTTGAGATCCCTAACCATCGTCCACCCCTTTTTCAGCTGTTTCCCGAACCCCCTCGGCAAGGATCTATATCGGCCGATTCGGGAGAATCTTGAGGGGCGAAGTGGGAATCTCTGTTTCTTTCAGCGCCACTCCTTCTCGAGCTCCCCTTCGATGAGGGCCGGCGGCACGTTGCCGAAGGCCAGGAAGCGTTCGTGGAACTCCTTGAGCGTGAAGCGGGCGCCCAGTCTCTCCCGCAACTTCTCCCGGATGCGCACGATCTCGAGCATACCCAGGAGGTAGGTCGGGAAATACGTGGGCGACTGCGTATAGGCGTTCACGCTCCCCTCCGCCTGCGGCTTGTTCAGCTTCACCTTCTCGACGAGGAACGTGACCGCGTCGTCATAGCCGATCTTTCCCGTGTGGAGGCGCACGTCGAGCAGGATCCGAGCCGCGCGCTGCAGCCGCCAGTTGAGCTGCATCAGCCGCTCCCGGTAGTCCGTGTAGTACCCCGTCTCGTACGCCAGCTCCTCGCAATAGAGCCCCCAGCCCTCCGACAGCAGCGGCGAGTCGTTCAGCTTCCGGATCTTCGACGCGATGTCCTTCGCGTACACGAACTGCAAGTGGTGCCCCGGGTACGCCTCGTGCCAGACCGTCCCCGGGATGTCGTAGATGTTGTGCGCCGCCAGCTGCTCCGCCGCCTCCTCGGGCTTCGCGTTTTTCGAAACCGGCGTGACATAGAAGTGCCCGACTTTGGCGGAGTCCAGCGGACCCGGACGCGAATACGCCGCGTACGGGATCGAGCTCTGCAGGAACGCGGGCGTGTCCACCACCTCCAGCGTCGCCCAGTCGGGGATGCCGACGATCTGCTTCGCGACCATGTATTGGCGCGCCTTTTCGACCGCCTTCCGATAGTAGTCGAGCAGTCCCTCGGAGGTCGGATGATCGTGCTTCATCCTTTCGAGCACCGCGGGCCAGTCCTCCGCGACGCCGGCCAGCATGCGCTCCGTCTTCTCGAATTCGCGCAGCCCGATCTGCTCCAGCTCGTCGGTTGTCAGCTTCAGGAAATGATCCGTCCGGAGATGGAACTCATAGGACTCGCGTCCCAGGGCGAAGGCTCCGTCCGAGCGCGGCATCAGCTCGTCCTGGAGGAATTTCACGTACTTCTCGTACGCCGACTTGGCGGACGCGACCAGGGCTGCGTCCGCCTCTCCCAGGTCGGAGCCGACGAAGTCGACCGCGCCCTCGCCGTCGTCGATCGCCATCTTCGTCCACACCTTCGGCGGGCGGCCCAGCCTGGGGCGGAGCTCGTCGATCATCGCGGGGATCTGCGCGAGCCGCCGGTCGATGCCGGCGAGGCGCTCCGCCTTCGGGGCGTAGTCCTTGACGAGCATGTCATGGAGGACGCCGACGGTGCCGAAGGCGAGGCCGGGGGCGACCGTGCGGACGTCGCGGCGCCGGTATTCGTGCTGCTGCGAGAGGAGATCGTTGCGCCAGAGCCGCGCGTCGAGGGAGTCTCCGCTCACGCGCGGGAGCCAGACGTCGATGAGGTCCGCGCGCGCCTTATAGGAGGCGTCGTCCCAGCGGGTGAGGCGGTCGTCGTAGCGGTGCAGGCCGATGCCCGTGGCCCATTCCGGATCCAGGGCGGCGCGCTCGTCGAGATAGCGGTCGTACTGATCGGCGAGTTCGCGGGACACGTCCTGCGGCATGGCGCACCCGGAGAGGAGAATCAGCCCCCAGAAACGGCGACCCATCCGTCCATCCAAGCACCCGGGCGGGCGCTTGTCAAAGGGTGCGGCGTGGGGTAGAGTTCTTCCGTCGGGAGGAGCTTCGAATGGCCAGATCGGTCGACATCCCCTTCGGTTACGGCGACGTGATCGCGATCACAGGCTCGGGGCCGAAGGTGGTCGTGTGGTTCAAGGATTCCAACAGCGTCGTCCGGGGCCTGCTGATGGATCTCACCGATCCGGGCAACCCGGTGCTGAACCGCGAGGAGATCATCATCCGGCGGAAGACCGAAGGCCAGGTGCGGAAGAAGAGGCTCCCGCCCGTCGGAAACCCCGTCCCTTAGGCCGGGGTCTGCGCGGGGACGACCTTGCGCGCGGGCGGCGGCGGAGGGGCCGGCGCGATCCGGCTGGGATGCTTCACCTCGTGCGCGATCGCCTCCCGGATCTTCCCCGACACGTATCGCGAGAACGGCCCGAAGTGCAGGTAGAGGGCCATCATCGACCCGGCATAACGCACCGACTTGGGATTCTTGAAGATCGCACCGAACATCGTCTTCCAGAACACGGCCGCGGTGCCGCGGCGCATGCCCAGCCGGCTCGCCATGCGGACGAAGCCCTTCAGCTCCTTCCACCACTGCTTCAGGCCCGGCTTGAAGCGGCGCTGCGAGGAATCCAGCAACGTCGCGACCTTGGCCACGCGGGCGAAATAGGCATCCGGGGCGTAGATGTTTTCCACGACCTGGAGATAGTCATTGAGGATGTCCAGCCGCGGGCGGCAGGGGTCGAAGTTGAGGCCCGCCGTGCACTGGTCGCCCACGCCCTCCGGCGCGACGTCGAAGTTCTCGTGCAGGCGTCCCGCGGCGGCCAGGCGCCGCGTCAGCTGCGTCGTCGGCAGCGCGAAGAGCAGTCCCGCCATGTTGACCGGGATCGAGGTCTCCTCGATGCATTCGATGATGCCGCGCGCGACGCTGCCCTTCTCCGTGTCGAAGCCGATGATGAAGCCGGCGTTCACGAACATGCCGTGCGCGTAGATCTTGTGGATGCTCTCGGCGATCGACCGCTTCGTGTTCTGGCGCTTCTGCATCGCGATCAGCGTCGCCTCGTCCGGGCTCTCGATGCCAACGAAGATCGCGAAGAACCCGACCTCCTGCATCGCCTTCATGAGCACTTGGTCGTCCGCCAGGTTGATGGACGCCTCAGTCGTGAATTCGAACGGCCAGTTCCGCTCCTCGAGCCACTTCTTCAGCGTCGGAAGGAAGGCCTTCACCAGCTTCTTGTTCCCGATGAAGTTGTCGTCCACGAGGTCGATGTGGCCGCGATAGCCCAGGTCGTAGAGCTTCTGCAGCTCCGCGAGGATCTGGGCGTCCGACTTGGCCCGCGGCACCTTGCCGAAGAGCTCGATGATGTCGCAGAACTCGCAGCTGAAGGGGCAGCCGCGGCACCATTGGATCCCGATATGGTTGTAGCGCTCCAGCTTCAGGAGATCGAAGCGCGGCGTGGGAGACGTCGCCACGTCCGCCTTGCGGGCATCCGTGTAGGTCTTCTTGGGGTTGCCCGCGGACAGGTCCGCCAGGAACTGGGGCAGCGTCAGCTCGCCCTCGCCCAGCACGAGATGGTCCGCGTCGCCGTACAGGTGCGGGCTGGACGTCGCGTCGGGGCCGCCGACGACCACTCTCTTGCCCTTGGCGCGGGCCCTGCGGATGAGGTCCACGCAGTCGAGCTGCTGGGCCATCATGCCGCCGGTGAAGATCAGGTCGGCGCTGTCGAGGTAGGAGTCGTTCCACTCCTCGACGTTGCGGTCCACCAGGGTGATCTCCCAGTCCGACGGGAGGAGGGCGGCCACGGTGCAGAGCCCGAGCGGGGCGGCGGGATACCGCGCATCGACCAGTTTGCAGGTTTCCCGGTAGTTCCAGAAGGAATCCGACCGGAATTCCGGATAGACCAACAGCGCTCGGGTCAACGGTCCCCCATCCTTTGAACGGGTCCACCCTATCCGCCCGGACCCCTGAAGACCAGCTATTTTGCTCGGTCTTTACCTTCCGGGCGGCAGGGATACCTGTGCCCGGTAGTTCGAGTCGTTATACAGCGGGTTCCGCACGGGCGCATAGACCTTATCGACCGTCGCGGGCCCGTCCTGAGTGTAGATCCACACGCGATTCTGGTCCCAGAGCAGGATTTCGTCCCGCGCGTCGCCCGTCACGTTCATGACCATCGCCGCGAGGTCGGGATGGCCGTCGTCGGGAAACATCACCGCGCGACGCAGCCGGCCGTCCAGCAGGCCGCCCTGCTTCGGATCGCCCGAGAGCAGCAGGAACTCCTGGCCGTCGCCGCGCCAGTTCACCGGCAGGATCATGCTCCCGCAGTGGTGCGGCTCCGCCTGCGTCAAAAGATTGCCGGCGGCGTCGAAGACCGTCAGGATCCCCGGGTTCTTCCAGAAGTTGATCGTCGCGATCTGGAGACCGGGCAGGTCCGGCCTCAGTTTCGCCACCGTCATGTTCTGCGTGTGGCCGACGCGCTGGTGCTTGAGGATGTTGCCGTCCAGGTCCTGCACGACGAAGCCTTCGTCGCTGCCCACCGCATAGACGCGCGCGGGCGCCTTCGGGTCGCCGCTAAAATTGCCCACCGCGACGCCGTCCGCGTGGTCGTTCAGCGTCACGTCGTTCGTCCAGAGCTGCTTCCCGTCGGGCGTCCACCGCGCATACCCGATATAGACCTCGTCCTTCCCGTCGCCGTCCGCGTCGAAGGGATACGGAAAATGACCCAGCCGGCCGCCGCCCGTCCACAGCGGCTTCAGGTCCCGGTCGAAGGTCCAGAAGTAGCGGTAGCGATCCTTGAGCAGGATGTCCGTGCGTCGGCCCTTCCCGCCCAGGTCGAAGAACGAGATCGAATCGCCCGCGTTCAGCTCGTGCGGCCGCTCCTTGAGCTCGAACTTCGCGACCTTCTCCTTGTTCTTGTAGTCCTCGGGCACGGCGGGCATCCACATCCACCGCTTGACCTTGCCCGTCATCCCATCGAGAACCTGGAACTTGAAGTCCTTGATCAGGAAGATGTCGCACCTGCCCTTCCCATCCAGATCGTGCACCTGGAAGGGCGTATCGCTCGTCAGCAGGCCGTGCCGCGGATCCGGCTTGCCGATCTGCCAGAGCACCTTGCCTTCGAGCGTCACCGCGGTCAGACAGCTGCACTCCACGAAGTTGCCGCTGTCGACTTTCGACACGACCTGGGCGATCACCATCTCCGGGATGCCGTCGCCGTCGAGGTCGCCGAAGCGCACGTTGCGCCCCGCCCCGAAGAGCGGCGTCTCGAACTGCTTCCACAGCTTCGGCCGCGGGTTCCCGTCCTGCAGCGCCTTCTCCTCCTCGGCCCGCTTCCGGATCCGGATCGCGATCTCTTCCTTCGACGGCGACGAGACGCGGAAATCGGCGAAGCGCGCGGGGCACTGCGCGATGACGCCCACCTTCCCGGACGGGATCTCGTCGTCCTCGGCGCTGATCAGCAGCTTCCCGTCGACATAGGCCCGGATCTTCCGGCCCTCGTTCTCCACCCGGAGCCGGTACCAGGTCTTCGTGTCGTAGGGGAAGTCGACGACGCCCAGGTCACGGACCGCCACGCGGCAGAACGACTTCTCGATCATGCCGCGCACGGCGAGCCGGAGCTGCTTTCCCTTCTCCAGGACCAGGACATATTGATGGCGGTTCGTGCGATAGCGGAAGACCAGGCCTGCGGTCTCGTCGAACGAGAGGGGCCGCACCGACGCCTCGACCGTGCAGTCCAGCCATTCCGGATCGCCGGTGACGAACGACGGCGCGAGCAGCGAGGTCTCCAGATAGCGGTTGCCCGCGCTCAGATGCATCTCCAGGTAGGACCTGTCGTCCTCCTCGCCGACGCTCCACGGATCGAGGTAGATGATCGTGTTCTCCCAGGGCTCCAGCGGGACGCCGCGGCGCGCGAGCCAGTGATATTCCTGCACCGCGGGGTTCAGCTGGCCGATAGGCGCCGAAAGCATGCCGACCGGGAACTTCGAGAAGTCGTCGCGGAAGAGCTCGTCGTCGGCCGGAGCCATGGCTTCGGGTCGCGACGCGCAGCCAGCCAGCAGCACGCCGCACAGGATCAGGCTTCTCATCGAATCTCCTCGCCCGGCAAGAAGGGACTCGGAGTCCCTTCTTGCAGCTCATCGAACCAGCTCCACCGTAAGCCGGGTCCCCCTCTTCGTCACCTCGACGCCCGGCGCCGTCACCAGCCCCGAGGCGTCCGCGACGACCTCGCCCGACTGAAGTTCATTGCCGTCGACGGACAAGGACCGCCAGCGGACCTTCGATCTCGACGGCGCCCGGAACTGCAGGCAGCGGCGCGGCGTGACGTCGACGCTGCAGGAATCCTTGGGCGCCTTCTTGTTGAGCTTGAGCAGCATCGACCAGCGGCCCACTTCGTCCACGACCTGGTCCGCCGCGGTCTCCCAGACCAGGTGCAGGTTGCTCTGGCCCTCCGCGGCTCCGTTGGCCGGATCGCCGTCGCCAGGGTCGTCGTCCAGGCTGCACCTCGTGAACGCGGGCAGCGTGCGGTCGAGCCGGACGTCGATCCCGAGCTCGCGCTCGCCGGGGTCGGGCCCCGGGAGCAGCGCCCGCTGGCCGTGGCCCGCCTGGCCCCAGCGGAACACGTGCGGCCGCTTCGTTTCCTGCAGCGCCTTCCAGAACTCGTGCGCCTGCGGCCAGCCGATGTCGCCGTCGTTCTTGCCGTTGGCAAAGATGATCAGCGGCGTGTCCCTGGCCGGATCGCGACGGACGAACGCGGCGTCGTCGAACCAGTCGAAGGCCGGCGTCTTCCCGTCCTGGAAGGGCAGCTTCCAGACGCTCTCGCCGTAGACGCGCTCGTAGCTCGACGCGAACTGCGGCGATCCGGCCGGGCGGTGGACGCCGACCCAGGACACGCACCAGGCGACGCGGTCGGCGCGGCGCAGCGCCAGGTTCGGCGAGCCCGAGCCGCCCATCGAGCTTCCCGCAGTGAAGACGCGCGCGGGATCGATCTTCCACTGCGTCGCCGCCCAGTCGAGGAACGAGATCAGCCGCTTCTGCGTATAGTCGCGCACGACGCCGTCGCGCCACGACTTCCAGGTGCCGCTGTTTTCGTGGTAACCGGTCCACCAGTCGTAGGGGATCTGGTTCGTCGAGATCAGAATCGCGCCCTGGGCGGCGTCGTACCACCATCCATACCCCCCCTCGAGGCTGCCGCCCCAACAGTGGAGGTGGAGGCCGGCCGGCGCGGGCTCCTGCATCTTCGGCGGGATCGCGACCAGGTAGTCGATGGGCCGCGACGGCATGTTGGCATTGGGCGGGCATTCCCAGCGGACGTAATAGAGAAGCCTGGGCTTCCGGACATCCGTGAACTCGTCGGGAAGCTCCGTGTGCTGCAGCACCGGCTCCCCGGCCCCCGTCCCCTCTTCGATGGGGTCCTGCAGCGCGTTCCCCCGGTCGAAGCGCGCAAGGTCTTCCTCGCCGTCGACCGCCACCGCGACCGCATAGTACGCCTTGCCCCCGGCCTTCGGATTGTGCGCGTAGACGGCGGTCCCCGGCGGGATGGGATCGGCGCCGTCACTGACGACGTAGCGCGGAACGACCTGGGTCAGGCGCGGGGAGGTCCCGTTGAAGTCGACGTCCCAGCCGGACAGCGGCCGGATCTCGTCGACGAGTTCCGCGCTGCCGATCGTCGCGGACGTGATCGGCACCGAAGCGCGATAGATGCGGTAGGTCGTCTGCTTGACGTCGCGCGAGACCTGCTCCCGCATCGCGAACAGCTCCGAATAGGTCAGCCGTTCGGCGGATCCCTTGAAGGCGGGCTCCATCCAGGTCAGGATCGTCTGGCCGGCGCGATGGACGGCATGGAGGCCGGTGACCGTCGGCAACCCGTTGCGGGCCTTCGCCGCGCACGTGACGTCGAGCCGGTTGGTGACGGCCTGGTACCCGGGGAACACCTGGATGGAGAAGGAAACCGACCGGGCCCCGCGGGCCAGGGCGGCCCGCAGCTCCTCGGTGACGTCGAACGCGGCATAGCGGGGCGGGAGGAACTTCAGGGGCTCCTCGCGGCCCTCGAGCGTGACGCGGACCGGGATGTCGCGGTGCCGCTGGGCCTCGCTCTCGTCGCGGCCGGGGCGCAGCACGGCCCGGTGGACGGCGGCGCCGGGCGGCAGGGCCGACAGGTCGACCTTGATGGTGTCCTCCCCGGAGATGGCGCGCGGATGGCTTCCCGCGTGATTCTCGGCGAAGCTCAGGGTCGCGGCATCCTGCGCCCCGGCGGAGCGGGCGGCCAGGAGCAGCGCGGCGGCGACGCAGGCCAGTCTCATGGGCTCATCCTCCCGGAGCCATGATGCGGCCCCGCGCCGCTAGAAACCAGTCTTTCGAGCCGCGCCGAGCAGCGCCAGCGCCGCGAGCGCGCTGATCAGCAGCATTTCCGGCGACACCGGCCCGCTGATGCTGCCGCCGCAATGACCGCCGCCTCCGCCCCCGCCGGAGCCGCTCGACGGCGTCGGAGCGGGGGCCGGACCGGGAGGCGCAGGCGCCGGATTTGCCGGAACCGCGGGATTGCCGGTGACGACGAAAGACTGGACTTCCTTGAGCTTCTGCACGGTGAGCCAGCTGCGGAGCAGATAGCCCACCTCGGCGGCTGCGGCACCGGTCTTGTGGGTTGCGGGGTCTCCGCCGTTGGCATAAGGATCGCTGCTCACGGTATATCCCGCGCGATCACCGCTGGGATGGACGTCGCCAGGGTTCATCAGCGTCGAAGCGTAGTTCACCGGCTGGCGGGCCAGGATCTCGGCGTAGAAGTCGATCAGGGGCAGCCCGTGGCTCCGGGCGTAGTTGGTGATCTGGGTGTTGTACTGGATCGCGAGCGCATTGTTCGAGGAGTGCGGCGGGATCGTGCTCAGCACGACCGCGATATGGTTCCCTTCCAGCGTCGTCACGATGGTCTGCAGGTCGGCGATGAACGCGGCCGCGGTGCGGCCGGCGCTGCAGTCGTTGGTGCCGAGCATGAGAACGGCGATCTGCGCGCCCGAGAACGCGTATGCGACCGTCTGGATCTGGAGGTTCCCGGTATACGTGGAGCTCGACACGTAACCCTGCGCGGTGCCGACGTTCATGGTCGCGGGCATCTGCGGGCCGCCGTTGTTGTTTCCGCTGAGGAATTCGTCGGTGGCGATCCCGCCCGCGGCGGTCATGGCCCGATTGCCGCCGGGAATGTCCTTATGGGCCAGATAGAGGCCGTTCATGCTCGTGGCGTCGATGCCGCCGGGCACGGCGAAGTTGTTGATCCAGTTGCACAGCGGAAGGTCTTCGAGGTTCGTCCTGCCGGCGCCGCCGCCGATCCAGGCTCCATAGGCGCTGGAGTAGGTGATCGAGTCGCCGATGTGGAGGACGAAGCCGTCCGTCTTTCCCGTCCCGCCGAGCAGCACGGTGCGGCACTGCGTCCGCCATGCAGCCTTCCAGGCGTCGTCGTATCCGTTCGCCTGGGCCTTGTCGTTGGTCTGAGCCAGCGCGAGGAGGACCGCCGCCGCCAGGTGCATCATCGATCAATCTCCAGGATTTCCAGTCGGTCGATAGTGACCTCGGAAGGCATCCCGGCCTTTCCGACGAAGAGTCCGAAGCTGGTGTATTTGTCGCCGACCTCGCAGGTCACCGGCTTGCCGCCCCGGTTTGCGGCCACGTCGCGCGCGTACACCGTCAGCGTGGTCCACTGGCGCACGACGGGCTCGAGCGGCTTGTTGAAGTTCTCGGCCTTGGTCCCGTTCCACATCACGAGCTCCAGGTACGCCGGCTCGCGGAGGAAGTAGCGGAAGCGGATCGCCGTGTTCTGCCTCACCGTGAAGACCGGCGCCGCCTCGCCGCCGTTGTTGTAGATCAACTGCCCGGCGAAGACGCCTCCGGGCGTCAGCTCCGACACCAGCATGCGCTCGGCGCCGTCCTTGTCGACCCGCCCGATCACGTTCTTCTTCACCAGGTTCGGATTCGACAGGTCCATGCGCCAGGTCGCCGTCTCCCGCGCGCGCGCGGCCGGCTGCAGCGAGCGGCCCTTGCGGACCTCGACGGAATCCTTCTTCACGTCGTATTCCGCGCCTTCGTGGAGGAACGTCTCCTTCCATTTCGCGGCGCCTTCCTCGACGAGGAAGCGGTCGGGCTTGGCGCAGAGGAGGACGCGCGCGTTCTGGGTCTGCGGGAAGAAGCGCTGTTCCTCGAGGACGAGGACGAAGCGGCCGCCGGGCGCGACGTCGGCCGACATCGCGCCCTGGAGGAGGGCGAATTCGTCCTTGCTCACGCTGAAACGGCTGGCGCTGTCGAGCGTCACCCGGGCCTGCGCGAATTCGACCTGCGTGCGGCCGTCCGCGCGGAGGGTCATGCCCTCCTCGATGCGCGCGGGCTTCGCCCATTTGCCGTCGACCGTCAGCGCGGACAGGCTCCCGATCCTGAGGGCGAGGGCCGCGACCGTGCGGACGGCGGGCGGGTCGACCCGTTCGACGATCGGGTCCTTCGCGGGCCGGCCGGGCTCGGGATTCTTCGGGGTCTCGACGGGATCCGAGGGCGCCGGGGCCGGCGTCGCCGGGGTGATTTCCGGGGTCACCGGCTTCGGCGTGTCGATGCCGGGCGTCGTCGCGGGCGGATTCGGGGTCACGACCGGGACCGACGGGAATGCCTCCGGCTTGTGCGTATTGATCGGGGTGGGCGGACGATACGCGAACTGTTCTTCCGCAGGCGGGCCCTGTCGGACCGTAATCACCAGCAGGATGCCGACCGCGATGAAGATCGCCGCGGCGGCGGCCCAGGCCCTTACCGGCGTCTCGGTCCGCTCGCGGCGCCGCGTCGCCCGGCGCGTCTCCTTCTCCGGCTTGAGCGCGCGAAATTCCGACGCGCACCTCGGGCACGTGCGGAGATGGAGCGGGACGCGGCCGCTGTCGAGTGCCGCGGCCATGTCGCCGACGGACAGGCACGACGGACCGGGCTCGACGGCCGACCTGATCCAGGTCCCGACCGCGCGCAGCTCCTTCGCCTTCGCGGCGCAGGAAGCGCAGGTCTCCGCGTGGCGGCCCACGGCCGCGGCCTCGCGCGGGTCGAGCGACCCGTCGGCCCACTGGCTCAGCACTTCCGCTTTCGGACACGTCATGGCGTCACCTTTCTCCAGCCTGTTCGTGGACCCGGACCCGGCGAATCTAACGGAATGCGATTTTTATTCTTCGGCGGAGGGCTTGAGGACTTTGGCCAGCTTCTCGCGGGCGCGGAGGAGGACCATCCCGACCTGGTTGAGCGGGACGGAGAGTTGATCGGAAATCTCCTTGTAGCTGCAGTCGTCGACGTGGAACATCACGAGCGCGCGGCGGTCGAGCTCGGGCAGCTTCTCGAGGGTTTCCAGCACCTCGCGGTCGCGCTCGACGGGGACGGGCACGGGCTTGGCGGCCTCGACTTCGCGGGCCCGGATATGGCGGACGAACTCGCGGGTGGCGATGCGGTAGGCGACGACGGTGAGCCAGGTGGTGAGCGCGCTTTCTCCGCGGTAGGCGCGGATCGCCTTGGCGTCGTCCTGGAAGAGCTCGATGAAGACCTGGCTGGCGGCATCCTCGACGTCCGCTTCGGACGCGCGGAAACGGCGCGCGGCGGTGTGCACCGCCTTGAGGACGACCAGCCGGGTGTCCCGCGCGAACCGGTCCCAGGCACTCCGGCCGCCCGCGAGCAGCTCGCGGACCGCGTCCCTGTCGTCGGCCATCCTGCCCCCCAGAAGCCCGGGAATTCTACCGCCTGCGCCCCGCTGTCAGGCCAACATCTGTAGAGTAGGCACAGTCGAGGGAACCCCCGGATGCGAGCCTTATATCTCTTCCTGGTTGCGGCGTTTCTGACCGACGACCTGGTCCCGCTTTTCAACGGAACGGATCTGTCCGGCTGGGAGGCCGTCGGCGGCCCGGCCGACTGCTGGGAGTGGAAGGACGGCAAGGTCGTCTGCAAGGGCGGCAAGGGCGGCTGGCTCTGCACGAAGGAGCAATACGGCGACTTCGAGATCGAGCTTGATTACAATTGCCCGAAGGACGGCAACAGCGGCGTCTTCATCCGCGCGCCGCGCGAGGGGCATACCTCGAAGCTCGGCATGGAGATCCAGGTCCTCGACGACGACGCGGAGATCCATAAAGAGATCAAGCCGTTCCAGCACACGGCGTCGATCTACGGCGTGGTGCCTCCGTCCAAGGCGGCGCAGAAGCCGGCCGGCCAGTGGAACACGATGCGCATCCGCTGCAAGGGCGACCAGGTGACGATCACGCTCAACGGCGAGCAGGTCACGGACGCGGACATGAGCAAGTTCGACGACCTCAAGGGCCGGCCGCGGAAGGGCTATATCGGCCTGCAGAACCACGGCTCGGGCCTCGAGTTCCGCAACGTCCGGCTGAAAAAGCTCGATTGATCAAACCTTCCGGACGACGCTCCGTTGGATCAGAGCGGACGCATGATCGCCCTCCTTCTGGACCTGATCTGCTGCCCGTCCCTTCAGTCGGATCCCTCCAAGGTGAGCGAACTCATCGGGAAACGGAGCTCGGACAAGGTTGAAGAGCGTGACGCCGCAAGCCGCTCCCTGAGCGAGATCGGCGAATCGGCCCGGCCGCGCTGAGGGTTGCAGCCGTCTCCGCCGATGGCGAGACCGTGCGCGACGTCAACGCCGACCCGCCCATGTTCGAGGGCCCCTGTGCCGGCGCCGAATACTCCCGCATCGAAGTCCGCAATTTCGCCGCGTCGTTGCTGGCCTACCAGCTGGAGGTGAAAGCCACTCCGACCAAGGATTGGACGCCGGCGCAATGGGCGGAGTTGAGAAGCCGGGTCAAAACGGCCTTCGAACGGGCAGGAAAGTAAATCACTCCAGAGACGGGCACCAGCGCGCCTTATAGAGCTTCCGGCCCTTGAACTCCAGGACCCGGTCGGTCCCCGGAAACCGCAGGTGCTCGGACCACCAGCTGATCTCGGCCTGGATCAGCAGCGTGCCGCCGCTCGCGGGGTTGACGTCGACGCACTTCACGTTCTCCATCGATCCAAAGTCGGGATGCGTCCGGAACGTCAGCAGATCCCGGTCGAACTGCCACACGTGATGGTGCGTGGTCAGGTTGAGCAGCGGCGATCCGGGGAGCGGCCTCAGGTCATGACCGCCGTCGTTCGGAAGAGTATGCGTCATCCGGCGCGACAGCACCAGGGCGCCGGTCGTGCGGTCCGCCTGCACTTCGTAGGCGCGGAGCTCGTTCGTGCCCAGCGCCCAGAGCAGCTCGCGCTCGGGGTCCCAGACGAGGCCGTGCGCGCCCGTGAGCTCGTCCGATGCCAGCGGCTTGTCGGACTGGGCGAGGTCGAACAGGATCAGGCGGTCGCCGTCCCTGCCGGTCGAGCTGGCGACGATCAGCCGGTGATTCGGGAGGAGCTCCGCCGAGTGTGCGTTCACCGCCGCCGCATAAAAGACGACGCGGCCGGAGGGGCGCTCCACCAAGGCGACCGCGCCGCCCGACGACGTGATCAGGACCTTGCGGCCGCCGTCCACCGGCTTGCAGTCGTCCGTCGAGCCGAACTTCTTCCGCAGCGGCTCGGGGATCTCCGGATGCTCCGCCGCCGTCCAGCTCCAGACCTTCTCCCCCTTCCGGCGGATCGACAGCACGAAGACCTCCTCCGCCCCACAGACGATCACGTCCGACGGCAGCGGGGCCGGAGGCGCCGTCGCGCAGGACGCCAGGATCGCCGGCAGCAGCAGGAGCGCCCGCTTACTTTTTGACATGGTCCCTCGCCCGGAGCATTATCATGTCATCCATGAGCAAAGAACCCAAGATTTTGACCACCGTCGTCGGCAGCTACCCGATCCCCGCGTGGCTGGCCGCGAATCCGTCGACCCCGGCCCTGCACGATGCGATCCTCGTCGTCGTCCGCACCCAGGAGCTGGCGGGCATCGACGTCGTCTCCGACGGCGAACTCTCGCGCTTCAACGTCAACCATCCCGAGACCAACGGGATGATCGAGTATTTCGTGACGCCGCTGGGCGGCATCTCGACGTCGTTCAGCCGCTCCGAGATCGAGCTGTTCCGCTCGATGCCGGGGATGAGGTTCCGGACCCAGCCGGCCGCGGTGGTGCACAGCCCCATCGAACAGGGTTCGCTCAACCTCCCCGCCGGGTGGCAGACGCTGAAGGCCGTCGCCTCGCGCCTCACCAAGTTCACCGTCACCAGCCCCTATATGCTCGGGAAGACGCTGCTCGACAAGCACTACCACGACCGCCGCGAGCTGACGATGGGGATCGCCGACGTGCTGCGCAAACAGCTGGAGGGGATCGACGCCAACGTGGTCCAGGTGGATGAGGCCAATCTCCCGGGCTCGCCCGAAGACGGCCCCTGGGCGGCGGAGGCGATCAACCACGTCTTCAAGGGTGCGCGGAATCATAAGGGCGTGCACCTCTGCTTCGGCAACTACGGCGGCCAGACGATCCAGAAGGGCATGTACAAGCCGCTGATGCCGTTCTTCAACGCGCTCGACTGCGACCACCTCGTTCTCGAGTTCGCGCGGCGCGGCCTGGACGAGCTCGACGCGTTCAAGGACCTCAAGCCGTCCATCGCGCTCGGGCTTGGCGTCATCGACATCAAGGACAATGAGATCGAGACACCGGCGGAGATCGCCCGGTCGATCGAACACGCGGTGAAGGTGCTGGGCGCGGAGCGGATCCGCTGGGTGCATCCGGACTGCGGCTTCTGGATGCTGCACCGCTCCGTGGCCGACCGCAAGATGCGCGCCCTCGTCGAAGGCCGCGACCTCTTCTACGGAAAGCGATGACCACAAAACGCACCGTTCTGTTTGTGGGCATCCTCGCGGGGCTGGCCGGCTGCACGGTGTGGCACCGGGTCTGGAAGACGCCGGAGTTCACGCTCTACCACCTGGGCAACCCGGACCAGCCCGAGTGGCTCGACCTCGACAAGGAGCCCGTCCACGGCCGCGATCTCAAAGCCCCGATTGTCCTGGAGGAGGCGGCCCCCGGCGAATCCACCCTTCTCCTCTGGCACGACAACGTGAAGTACCTCTGGACGGTGACGCTCAACAACCGGAAGCTGGGCACCCTTCCCCTCTACGAAATCCCCATGATCACGGCCTTCGCCGTCCCCAACGGCGTGCTGAACAAGGGCGAGAACACGCTTGTCCTGACCCCGCCCAGGGAGAACGACGAGATCCGCTTCGGCGTCATGCGCGTCGAGCCCCACCCGCTCAACTCCTGGCTGAACGAGGCCGAGCTGACGATCGACGTCACCGAGTCCCTCGGCGGCAGCGTCCCCTGCCGCATCACCATCGTCGACGACACGGTCGAGGCCCTCGTGCCGCTGACCGCCCCCGCGGGCCAGCGCATCGCCGTCCGGCCGGGCGTCGTCTACACCGCCGACGGCAAGGCGAAGGTGCATCTGCCCGGCGGGCGCTACCGTGTCCACGCGGGCCGCGGGTTCGAGTACTCGGTGGCGACGGAGTCCCTCAGCATCGATCCCGGCGAGTCGCGATCCCTTTCGCTGAAGATCCGCCGGGAGGTTCCGACCGCGAACCTCGTCGCCTGCGACACGCACCTCCATACCCTGAAGTACAGCGGGCACGGCGACGCCACCGACGACGAGCGCGCGATCACGCTCGCCGGCGAGGGCGTGGAACTGCCGGTCGCCACCGAGCACAACCAGGCCAACGGCTACGCGGAGGCCGCCGCGCGAATGGGCCTCCTGAGCCGCTTCACCCCCGTCCTCGGCAGCGAAATCACCACCCCGGCCGGCCACTTCAACATCTTTCCCGTGGAACCCGGGGGAAAACTCGCCGACTCGAAGCTCACCGACTGGACGACGCTCATGGAGTCGATCCGCGCCACCCCCGGCGTCCGCGTCGTGATCCTCAACCATCCGCGCAACAACCACAGCAACTTCGTCCCGTTCGCGGATTCGAACTTCAACCGCATCAGCGGCGACAACCTCCGCGGCCCGGAGTTCACGTTCGACGCGATGGAACTCCTCAATTCGAGCGCCCTCCGCAGCGACGACTTCCAGGTCATCCACGACTGGATGGCGCTGCTCAACCACGGCTACCGCATCACCGGCGTCGGCTCCAGCGACTGCCACGAGGTCAACCGCTTCATCGTCGGCCAGGCCCGCACCTATATCGCCGTCAAGGACACGGACCCGGGCCGCATCGACGTCGCCGCGGCCTGCGAGAGCCTCCTCAAAGGGCGCGCCCTCGTGAGCATGGGCCTGCTCGCGCAGGTCAAGGTCGACGGCCGCTACGGTCCGGGCGACCTGGCTCCCGCGGGGTCCGACGGTTTCGAAGTCGAGGCTCGGATCTCCGGCCCCTCCTGGACCAAGGTGGACCGAGTCGAGCTCTTCGCCAACGGCGAGCGGATCCGCGATGAATGGGTGGAGCCCGTCTCGACCGGCGGCGAGAAGGCGCGGCTGCGCTGGAAGATCGATCGGCCCCGGAACGACGTGCACCTGGTCGTCGTCGCGAGCGGCCCCGGCGTGCGCGACCTCTACTGGCCGCTGTCGCGCCCGTACCAGCCGAACACGCCGCTGTGGAATCCGCGGGTGATCGCCGTGACGAATCCCGTCTGGATCGATGCCGACGGAGACGGCGCGTTCACGTCGCCCCGGGCGCTGGCCGCGAAGGTGCTGTCGCTGCACGGGAAGGACCTCGCCGCGACGATCGGCGAGCTGGGGAATTATGACGAGGCGGTGTCGGTCCAGGCCGCGAGCCTGCTCCGGACGGAGGGGACCGATGTCCGGACGCAGGCGGTGACCCGGGCGCTGCAGGGCGCCGCGGAACCCGTGCGCAAGGGCTTCGCCGCCTACGCGTCGGTGCTTCCCTAGCGCCGGCCCCGTTTACTTCTTGTCCTTGTCCTTATCCTTGTCCTTATCCTTGTCTTTGTCCTTGTCGTCCTTCGACTTGGACGAATCCGGCTTCTTCTTGTTCGGATCCTCCTTCGGGGGAGGCGGAGGGGGCGGAGGCGGCTGTTTGGGCGGCGGCCGGCGCTCCGGCTCGCGGGGTTCCGGCGGCTTCGGCGGTTCCGGCTGACGCTCCACCGGCTTCCGGGGTTCCGGCGTGCGCTCCACGGGCTTCCGGGGCTCCTCGTCGTCCTTGTGCTCCGGCTTCTTCAGCTCGGGCTTGGGCTCGATCGGGCGCGGGTTCGGGTCCGGCAGCCTCTGGGGACGGGGCGGTTCACCGGGCTCCACCTGCTTGACGCCCTTCTGAGGCTCGTTCGGCTGCACCGGCTTCGAGTTCGGATCGGGGAGCCTCTGGGGCCTCGCGTTCTCGTGGGGCTCCGCCGGCTTCACGGGGGGGGGCTGCTTGGACGGCGGCTGCCGGCGCTGCTCTTCCTGTTTCTTGCGGCGGTCCTCGTCCTCGGCCAGCTGGCGGTCGTGCTCCGCCTTCTTCTTCTGATACTCGATCTGATCCTGTTCGTAGCGCTTCTTCTGGGCGTCGGCGGCCCCCGGGTCGACGCGGGCCTTCCGGCGGTCGTCCTCCTGCTCCTGGCGGTGCTTCTCCTCGTCGGCGTGCGCCTTGTTGACGGAGACCTCGCGGGCCTTCACGGCCTCCTCGGCCTCGCGCTGCTTCCGCTCGTCCTCCTGGCGGCGGGCGACGGCGGCCCGGCGGTCCGCATCGCCCAGGTGCTTTTCGTTCTCCTCGTTCTTATGCCGGGTCTCTTCCTTCTGCTTCTCGTATTCGACCTTCTTCCGGTCGAAGTCGGCCATCTGGCGCTCGTGGTCCAGCCGGCGGCGCTCGGCCTCGTCGCGCTCCTTGGCTTGCTCGGCGCGGCGGCGCTCGAACTCGGCCACCTCCCGGTCGTGCTGGGCGCGGCGGCCGGCCGCCTCGGCCTCCATCTGCCGGCGGCGGGACTCATCCTCGCGCATCTTCGCCTCGCGCTCGCGGCACTCGACTTCGCGCTCGCGCTCGCCCACTTCCCGCTCCCGCGCGCTCACTTCGCGCGACCGGGAATTCAGCTCCTGGGTCCGCGTCCAGTTGTTCTGGCGCTGGATCCAGTCGTTGTGGTCCCGGCACTGCCAGGGACGCTCCTGCACCACCACGATCTTCTCGCGGCGGCAGTCGTAGCCCGACGCGCCCGCCCGGTGGCAGTTCGCCTGCGCCTGCCAGCGGAAGTCGGCTCCCGTGCACTCGACCCGCAGGTACTCCCGCGGCTGCATCCCGTAGTACTCGCAGCCCATCCGCAGGTGCAGCAGGCCGATGACGTCCGCGTTCGTGTACTGGATCGTCGTGTAGCGCCGCGACCAGTGGGCGATGTACAGCCGCCTATAGCGGATCGACATGTCGCACTGCTCGTCGACATCGACATAGTACGCCGAAGGCAGGATGCCGTACTGCGTGCACACCAGCGACAGGCTGCGGTTGTGGTTGCCGTACGCGACCACCACGTCGCCCACCGGCACCCGGCGGGTCCGCGCGACCCAGCACAGGGCGAACATCTCATCGTCGGTGTACCCGTACTGGACCTGCGCGCGGCCGACATAGACGTAGGTCACCGGCTCGCAGGCGAAGTATTCGCGGTAGACGACGACGCGCGTGTCCTCCCAGCAGGGCTGGTAATCATAGGTGACCTTGACCTCCACCGAGATCCGGGGAGGAGGAGGCGGCGGCGGGGGCGGCGGCTCCGGAGGAAGCGGAGGAGGAGGAGGCGGCGGCTCCGGGGGCGGTGGAGGCGGGACGTAGACCACCTCGGTGTGAGTCGCCGGCGGAGGACGCCGGTGGTCGTCCACGACCACGATGCATCCGGACAGCATCGCCGCCAGCGATGCGAAAACGAAATATCGACTCATCTCGCCCCCGAAAAAGTCTGTACTATATTGACCGGCCCGGGCCCAAAGTCCATAGGCATTCCACGACATTAGACGATCGGGGTTCCCGGGGCGTGACAGAAGGGGGCGGGATTGAAGGGGATGGTCGTTTTTTTCCCGGGAGGTCAGGGGAGCTGGTTTTCGCGCTCGAGGAGCTCTTCGGCGATCAGATTGGCCGTGATCAGGTCCCGTTTCCGGCTCCAGGCGCTGATCGGGGCGGACGGGGCCGGATCGACGTCCAGCACGTCGAAGCGGCTCCGAGTCAGGGCGCGGTCCAGTTCCAGACCCCAGAGCGACTCTTCGATCGCCCACTTCGCCATCCGGGGCTCCAGGACCAGAACCTGGCCGGGGGACAGCTGGAGGCCCGTCGTGAGGAAGACGTGTTCGAGGTAGTCATCGTCGACCGGCACCGGAAGCCCGGCCTGCTTGAGGAGCAGCTTCCCGGCCTCGGTGACCTCGAGGACGAAATCCTGGATCAGGGTGCCGAAGTCGAAGCCCCGGGAAATGCGCTCGTGGGTGCTGCGGAGGCTGGCCAAGACGGCGCTGAACCAGTCCTGCTCCTCCTGCTCGCGCGACTGGAAGGTTCCGGCCCGCTCGGAAAGGGATTCAAGCTGACGGGACAGGACGGGAAGCTGGTTCCGTTCGGGGCTCATGGTCATTCCCTCCGGCTGCAGGGGGAAGAGAGCAAACTCCGTGCCGCTCCGGAGCCCCACAGTGCGCTATCTTTCAGCCTTTCGGGCGACCTCCAGGTAGGATCGCTGCCGCCCGGCTACACCCGGGAAGTCCCGATTCGAAATTTCCCGGACGGCCCGCCCGCGGCCCGACAATTGCGCCGCAGCCTCCGCGCCCCCCCCCCATAAAGGGTCGTTGAATTCGGGGCACGGCTCGGATACTCTTTGGGCCAACCTGGGAGGACGCACCACGTGCAGGAAGTCCGCATCCCCGACTCGCGGATGTTCATCTGGCCCGGCGTCCACGTGGAGTCCGGCGAGAACATCAAGGTCCTCTCCCCCGGATCCAAGCGCGTCTTCGTCGTCACCGACAAGCCCTGCATCCCCATCGCCCGCCACGTCGCGATGAGCCTGCAGCAGGCGCGCTTCGAGGTGAGCGGCGGCGTCGCGTCCGCGACCAAGGGCACCGCCAAGGCGGCCACCCTCTCCCAGCTTCAGACCAAGCTCGACGCCCTGGAGAAGGACGGCGTCTGCGTGGTCGCCGTCGGCGGCACCTCCGTGCTCCACCTGGCCATGCGCCTCTCCGGCTCCCGGCCCCTTTTCCTCATCCCCAGCACCCTGCGCGCGCAGGTCGACGCCGCCGTGGGCGGGGCCACCTGCCCCGTCTTCGCCGGGCGCTGGAAGCCGCCGATGGCCGTCTTCGCCGACCCCACCCTGCTCCGCGAGATGCCCCTCCGCGAATATGTCGCCGGCCTCGCCGAGCCCGTCAAATGCGCCATCGTCCAGGACGCGGACTTCTTCGAATTCCTCGACTCCAACGCGGGCAAGATCCGCGACCGCGATATGAACACGCTGGAGGAGCTGATCTTCCGCGCGGCCACGGTGAAGTCCGCGGCGATCTCGACGCAGACGCCCGGCGCCGGAGCGCGGGCGACGCTCCGCTACGGCCACTGGGTGGGCGGAGCCATCGAACGCTTTGCCGGCGCCGCCATCCTCCACGGCGAGGCGGTCGCCGTCGGGATGGAGGCGGAGGCAAACCTAGCCCAGAAGCTGGGCTGGGCCGACGACGCGATGCTCAAGGATCAGAACCGGCTCCTGAAGGCGATGGGGCTGCCGACCCGGGTGAAGGGCGCGCCCGCCGACAAGATCGCGCTGCCCCTGCTGGCCAACGGCCTGTCCAAGCCGGACCTGCCCGACGCCGTCGGCCACACCCGGGGGCCGGCCAGCGCGACTTCCGCCCTCATCAAGGCGGCGATCGCGGCCATCACGAAGTAAGCCGCGCGCCCAGGAAATCCAGCAGCCGCCCGCACAGCCAGTCCAGGCCCCCCGGAAATCCGCCGCTCACGAACCCCATATGGCCCCCGCGGGCCGGCTGGTCAAGGACCACGTCGCCGCTCGCGTCCGCGGCGGCGGGCAGCGACTCGCCGGGGATGAACGGATCGTTCCTCGCGTTGAGGACCAGCGTCGGCAGCGCGATATGCTTGAGCCAGGGCTTGCTGGCCGCCCGCGTCCAGTAGTCCAGGACGCCGCTGAAGCCGTGGAGCGGCGCCGTCACGAGATCGTCGAAGTCGTGGATGGTGTCGACCCGGCGCACCCGGTCCGCGTCATAGAGCCCCGGGAACTGCTTCAGCTTCTCCAGCGCGCGCGGCACCAGCGTCTTGAGAAAGTTGCGGGCGTAGATGCGGTTCAGGCCGCGGTCCAGGGCGCGGCCGCTCGCGACCAGGTCGATGGGGGCCGACACCGACGCGGCCGCCCGCAGCCAGGCGCGCGATCGGTCGGGCTCGCGTCCGAGCCAGTTGAGGAGCACGTTGCCGCCGAGAGAGACGCCGGCGGCGACGAGCTGCGCGGGGCCGGTGCGGACGCGCACCGCCTCGAGCATCGCCCCCAGCTCCGCATGATCCCCGGAGTGGTACGCCCGCGCCAGCCGGTTGGGCTCGCCGCCGCAGCCGCGCCAGTGCGGGACGACACCGCGCCAGCCCCGGGCGGCGGCCGCGCGCAGGATCGCGATGCTGTAATGCGACCTCGAGCTGCCCTCCAGTCCGTGGAAGAGCACGAGGAGCGGGGCGTTCCTGGCGGCGCCGGCCGGCTCCATCCAGTCGAAGTCGAGGAAGTCGCCGTCGGCCGACTCGACCCGCTCGCGCCGGTAGTCCGGCGGCTCCGGCCGGAGGACCAGATAAGGGTAGATGGTCTGGACGTGGCGGCCCGGGAGCCACCAGGGAGAGCGGTAGTCCGGGTTCATGCGCGCAGAAATGGTAACACCCCGCGGCTTTCCGGCGAAGGTGCTACACTCTCCTGACCGCACGGCGACTGGCCGATACTGAACCAGACGACATGAGAACCTTCGGCGGCGACCTGGGAATCCTGGGACTGGGCAACCTGCTCCAGGTCATTTCCATGAGCCAGGCCAAGGGACTGCTCACCATTTCGAACGGCGATCTCAAGAAGACGATGCAGTTCACGTCCCAGGGCATCCGCCTCGTGAGCGGCGTGCGCCGGGCCATCCCGCTGGGCCAGATCCTGGTCCGCAGCGGCCGGCTCACGAACGAGCAGCTGGAGAGTCTGCTGGCCGAGCAGCGGCAGTCGAACCGCCGCCTGGGCGATCTCGTCATCGAGACGGGCATGGTGTCCAAAGAAGGCGTCGAAGGCGCCCTGCGCGACCAGGTGGCGGAAGAGATCTACGAGCTCTTCGCCTGGCCGGAGGCGCGCTTCTATTTCGCCGAGTCCGACAACGAGGCGCTGCCGGCCGGATCCGGGCCGCTCGCGACCGTCCTGCTCGACTCCAACGTCATCTCGATCATGGTCGAGGCCGCGCGGCGCGCCGACGAGATGGCGCTGATCCGCTCCGAGATCCCGATGGACCAGCTGGTGCCTCGGCGCACCGGCCCGCCCGTCCCGCTCAACGAGCAGCCGGCCGCGGTCCGGGAAGTCCTGACCCTCGTGGACGGACACCGCTCCATCGAGCACATCACCCACGAGTCGTCCTACCCGAAGTTCACCGTGCTCCATACCCTCTATGATCTCAAGCAGCGCGGCGTGCTGGCAATGGATGCCGACGCTTCCGCGGTCACCACGCTGAAGCGCCCCACGGGACCCTCCGTCCTGGTGATCTGCAAGGACGCGGCCGCGCGGGGCGAGACCGCGGGCCAGCTGAGCACCGCAGGCTACAACGCGATCGAAGCGGACTCGTGGTCGGCCGCGGAGTCGTGGCTGGACGCGATCAAGGCCGTGATCGTCGACGTCTCCTTCGACGCGGAGGACGGCTTCTCGATCTGCGACCAGCTCCGCGACGCGTCGCGCAAGCCCTTCATCGTCGTCGCCGACACGGCCGCGGGGAACTCCTTCGACCAGGCGCTGCAGTCCGGCGCGCGCTATGTGCTGCTGAAGCCGGTCGCCGAGCAGCAGCTCCTCGACCGCCTGAAGTCCCTGCTCTGAGCCCCCGCCGCCGGACGGGGAGCCCGCACACGATCAGCCCTTCCCGTCCCCGCAGTCCGCAGCTGCCGTGCCGGCGAGGTTGATCCTGAATATCCCCGCCCTTTCATTCGCCATGGGAGGCCGATCGCCGGGGAGATTCAAGGAGGACCCGGCGGAAGTTGAGCAGGAAGCGACGGCCTGGAGCCTCCGGGCCCCGATTGCCTTCCGGATCTCTGGGGAAAGGCGGGTTTCCCGGGAGGCCGCAGAAGCCGGCGGCCGCCGAGGGGGTCCGCGGCGGAATTGGCCCCTCAGAGGCGACACCCGCCATGCATGGACCCCGATTTCAATCGAACCCCCGGCACGGGCGCAACTCTGCAGCTGATGGACGGAGACGGGAAATTGCTGAAGACGTTGCCGATCGCGACAAGGGACATCCTCGACGCGGCCCTGGGCCGCGACGGAAAGGTCGATGTCATCCCGCGCGGCGAGGAGTCCTGCTACGCGGCCTATGACGCCGAGGGCAGGCTGCTCCATCAGCGGGGAGTGGACTTCGATCGTCTGACGGTGACGCTGCCGGGGACGACCCTGCGCGCAGGCACGACGCTTGCGGCGACGGCGGTGTTCCGCAACGCCCTCCAGTGGGGGCTCCTATTCCCTTCCGCGGCCAGGACAGCCGCACTGCGGGCCCAGTCGCCCAGGATCAACGCGTTCCTCCGCGGCAGCGAATGGAGCAGGGTCGAGTGGACGGCCGACGGCCGGCTCGCCCTGCCGGCCGCTGCGGAAGGATCCCGGGTCCTCCGTTTCACCCCGGTGTCGGACGCCGAAGGATCGGGACCCCGCGTGGTTTTCAAAGTCATCCTGGAGCGCTGAGGTCGATTGGACCGCGGAAGCCTCCGGAACATAGACTGGGGAGCCATGCCGGAAGCCCTCCAGCGCCAGACGCTCGAAGGGGGGACGGTCCGCCTTGCGACGAAACGCTGCTCCTTCATAATCCAACCTGTTTCGCCCGCCGTCCTCAAGATCACCATCCAGGGACGCGACGCGGGAGAGTTCGGCCCGGCGGTCTTCAACGAGATCCGTTTCCATCTGGGCTCCGAGCGGGTGGAATTGTTCGTCGACGCCGCCGAGGCCGCGGGGCCGACGACGGCCGTCAGCGATGCCTGGACGCGGTTTCTCAATAGAGAGGCGCCACACCTGAAGCGCGTCAGCATCCTCGCGGTGTCGAAGTTCGTCCATCTGACGGTGTCGGTCGCGAAACTCTTCTCCCGGACCGGCGAGCTGATCCAGGTCTACTCGGATCCGGAGCTCTTCCGCGCCGCCCTGAGTCGGGCAACGGGCCCCCGCTGACGCCGCTTGTGTGACGGCGTCTCCCCGATTATGATGCCGCCGGCGCGACCGGGCGGGGGCGGAACGAGGGAGGAGCTCATGATCCAGAGGATGTTGATCCTGGCCGTGATGGCCATCGTCGCCGGCTGCTCCGGAGCGCCGGAGCCGGCGGCGCCTGGCGCCGGACTGTCGCCGCAGGAAGCGAGGGCCATCGCGAAGGACGCCGTCATCTACGGCTTCCCGCTCGTCGATCACTACCGCATCCAGCACTCCTACTTCGTCAACAGGGAACATCCCGAGTACAAGGCACCGTGGAACACGCTGTTCAACACGGCCAGGGTCTATACCCCCGAGGACAAGGCGATCCAGACGCCGAACTCCGACACGCCGTACTCGTTCTTCGGGGCGGATCTGCGCGCGGAACCCCTGGTCATCACCGTGCCGGAGATCGATAAATCCCGGTACTATTCGCTCCAGTTCATCGACGAGTACACCTTCAACTTCGCCTACGTGGGCAGCCGCGCCACGGGCGGCGAGCCCGGGACCTTCCTGCTGGCGGGGCCCGGGTGGAAGGGCAAGACTCCTCCCGGGGTCAAGTCGGTCCTCAAGTGCGAGACCGAGTTCGCCTTCGTCATCATCCGCACGCAGCTGCTGGGCGACGCGGACCTCGAGAATGTGAAGAAGGTCCAGGCCGGTTATCAGGTGCGGCCGCTGTCGGTCGCCCTCGGAAACCCCGAATCGCCGGCCGCGCCGAAGATCGAGTTCCCCAAGCCGCTGACTCCGGAGGAGCAACGGACTTCGCCGGACTTTTTCCGCATCCTCGACTTCGTGCTCCAGTTCTGCCCGACGCATCCCTCCGAGGTGGACCTGCGGGCGCGCTTCGAGAAGCTCGGGATCCGCGGCCGTCGCGGCTTCGACCCGGCGGCTCTGACTCCGGAACTGCGTCAGGCGGTGCAGGCCGGGATGGCCGACGCCTGGGCCGCTTTCAAGGAGTTCAAGGAAACGCAGATCGACACCGGCAAGCGCAGCAGCGCGGACGCCTTCGGGACCCGGGAGTACCTCCAGAACCGCACCCTGGATCGCATGACGGCCGCCGTGCTCGGCATCTACGGCAACTCGAAGGAAGAGGCGATCTACCCCGTCTACTTCGTCGACGAGAACACGCAGCCGCTCCGCGGTGCCGAGCGGTATACGCTCCGCTTCGGCGCGGAGGGGCTGCCGCCCGTGAACGCCTTCTGGTCGCTCACGCTCTATCAGCTTCCCGCGAGCCTGCTCTACGCCAATCCGCTGAACCGCTATCTGATCAACTCGTCCATGCTGCCGACGCTGAAGCGCGACGCGGACGGAGGCGTGACGATCCACATCCAGCACGAGAATCCCGGCGCGGATCTGGAGTCCAACTGGCTCCCTGCACCGGCGGGCCCGTTTCTGATCGCGACGCGCCTGTATTGGCCCAAGCCGGAAGCCCTGAACGGGACCTGGAAGGCGCCGCCGCTGAAGAGGATCGGCGGCAAAGCGGCAACCCCGCCGGCGCCCGCACCGGTCTCTCCCGCACCGGCAGCCGCCGCGGCCGACGTCGTCCCGGTCACCGTCGACAACTTCACGCGCGCCGAAAGCGATCTGTACTTCAGCGGCATCGTCAAGGAATCGGGTCTCGGCAAGCTCGGCCACCGCCGAAAGCTTGCGCGGATCGACCATCAAACCGTCATCCGCCTCAACCGGGACACGCTGTATTCCTCCGGCGTGTTCGACCTCGAAGCAGGCCCGGTCACGATCGCCCTTCCCGAGGCGGGCAAGCGCTATATGGCGCTCCAGGTGATCAATGAGGATCACTACGTCCCGGCGGTGCTGTATGGGGCGGAGTCCGCCGTGTTCGACAGAGGGAACGTCGGGACGCGCTATGTCGCCTTCGCGATCCGGACCCTGGTCGATCCGGCGGATCCCAAGGACCTCGAGCAGGTGCACGCGCTGCAGGACGCGATCAAGGTCGAGCAGAAGAGCCCGGGCAGCTTCGAGGTCCCGCCCTGGGATCCGGTCAGCCAGAAGACGGTCCGGGACGCGCTGCTGGTCCTGGGAAACACGATGCCCGATTTCAAGAAAGCGTTCGGGACGAAGGAGGAGGTCGATCCGGTCCGTCATCTGGTCGGGACCGCGCTCGGCTGGGGAGGCAACCCCGACAAAGCCGCGATCTACCTGAACGTGACGCCGCCGAAGAACGACGGCACGACGGCGTACCGGCTGCTGGTGAAGGACGTGCCGGTGGACGCCTTCTGGTCGGTGAGCGTCTATAACGCGGAAGGCTATTACGAACCGAATCCGCGGGACGCCTACACTCTCAACAGCATCACGGCGAAAAAGGGCGACGACGGCTCGATCGCGATCCAGTTCGGCGGCTGCGACGGCGAGACGCCCAATTGCCTGCCGATCATGAAGGGCTGGAACTACACGGTGCGCCTCTATCGTCCGCGCGCGGAGATTCTGAGCGGGCAGTGGACGTTCCCGGAGCCGAAGCAGCTGAAGTAGCCCGTTTCAGCGCCGGCTCGCGAGGCGGATCAGCCCGTTGAGGATCAGGATCAGCGAGATCAGCACCAGGATGGCGCCCCAGGCGAGGTTCCGCTGCGCCTCATAGGGGCCGGTCGCATAGACGAAGGCCTGGGCCGTCAGCGAGGGGAACGGCTGACGCGGATCCAGAGTCAGAAGCCGCGATCCCAGGGCCGTGAACAGCAGCGGCGCCGTCTCGCCCGCCACGCGGGCGATCGCCAGCATCACGCCCGTGATCAGCGATCCCGACGCGGCCGGGATCACCACCTCGACGATGGTCCGCGACTTCGTCGCGCCCAGCGCATACGAGGCCTCCCGGTAGCTGTCGGGCACGAGGCGCAGCATCTCCTCGGTCGTGCGGGAAACCAGGGGCACCATGATGAAGCCGAGCGCCAGCGCGCCGGCCCAGCCGCTGAAGTGGCCCAGCGGCACCACCACGAGCTCGTAGCCCAGCACGCCCACGACGATGGAAGGCACCCCCGCGAGCACGTCGCAGACGAACCGCACCGACTGCGCCAGCTTCGAGCCCGCGGCGTACTCGGACAGGAAGACCCCGGTCGACATCCCCAGCGGGATGGCCCCGAGGCACGCGAGGACGATCAGGACGCCGGTCCCCAAGATGGCGTGCTTCATGCCGCCGACGTCGGCGTCGGTGCACCCGCTGGGCACCTCGCTGAAGAATTTCCAGGTCAGGGACGAGAAGCCGATGGAGAGCAGGTACCAGGTGACGGCGGCGAGCACGGCCAGGATGACGGCCGTGAAGAAGAGGCAGAGCGCGAATGCGGCGTTGTTCCGGAGCCGCCTCCGTCCCTGAAACCCAAGGATGCTCACGCCGCCCTGCTCGGCTGCACGGAGGAGCCGACGAACAGCATCCGCGCCACGATGTTGAACGCGAGCGAGAGGAGCAGCAGGATAAGGGCCACCTCGACCAGCGCCGAGCGGTGCGCGACCGTCTCCGCCTCGGAGAATTCGTTCGCGAGGAGGGACGACATGGTCTGGGCCGGCGCGAAGGGCGACGGCTGGATCTGGTTGTTGTTCCCGATCACCATCGTCACCGCCATCGTTTCGCCGGCCGCGCGGGCGAGCCCCAGGATCACCGCCCCGAACAGCCCGGATCTCGAGTAGGCCAGCATCACCTTGATGCTCTCCCACCAGGTCGCCCCGAGGGCCAGGGCGCCTTCGATCTGCGCCCGCGGCACCGCGTGCAGCACGTCGCGGGAGATCGCCGTGATGATCGGCAGGATCATGATCGCCAGGATGAGCCCGCCGCAGAACATGTCGCGCCCCGTCAGCGCGAGAGGCCGGCCGTGGGTGTCCATGAACAGCCACCCGAACCCGGGCAGGTGCTGCAGCAGCGACTGAAGTGCCGGCTCGACGTGATCCTGCAGGAGGGGGGCCAGCACGAAGAGCCCCCAGACGCCGTAGGCGATCGACGGGATGGTGGCGAGGAACTCCACGAGAAACGACACGAGGCCCCGCACCCGGGGCGGCGCGATGCGGACCAGGAAGATCGCGGCCCCCAGGCTCAGCGGGACGGCGAAGAGCAGCGCGAGGGCCGAGCTGATCAGCGTGCCGTAGACGACGGGAAGAGCGCCGAAGCTGGGCGGGATCTTTTCGGTGACGACTTCCCCGCCGTCGAAGACGAGTTTGCCGCGTGCGTCGCGCTTCGGGATTTCCAGCTCATTGGGCCGCCAGTCCGAGCTCACCAGGAAGCGGGCGCCGTAGTCGCGGATCGCCGGGATGGCGGCCTCTCCGAGAACGAAGAGAAGGGCCGCCAGCATGAGGAGGACCACGCAGGCGCTCAGGCGCGACATCCACCCGAACGCGGCGTCCGGCGAAAGGAAGCGACGGCGCCGGCCGTCGCCCGGCCGCGAACCGGCCCCGCGCGCCGGCGTCTCGTCAGCTGCGTCGGTCATGACCCTCTAGAGTGATTCCATCCGCCGTCCGCTCACGACCCCTTCGGCTTGAGCGCCTCGCCCTTGTAGGTGAAGTGACCGAGGGCGTCGCCGACCTTGTGCTGGACGTCGGGGGCCAGGGGAGCGTACTCCAGCTTGTTCGCGTACTGCTGCCCTTCGTGGGTCGCCCACCAGAAGTAATCGACGAGGGCCTGCGCCTGCTCCCTGCTCTTGAGGTTGTTCAGGTCGCGGTAGGCGATCAGGTACGTGAACGAGGCGATGGGATAGGTCCCCTTACCCGGCTGGTTCCACAGGTTGGCCTTGAGGACGTCGCCCTGGAGCTGCCCGACGGCGCCCACGCCGGCCAGGGAGATGGACTCCGGAGAGGCCTTGATGAACTCGCCCTCGAGGTTCTTCACCTTCCCGTACGTCAGCTTGTTCTCGGAGGCGTAGTTCTGTTCCGTATAGCCGATGGCGCCCTTGGTCTGCTGGACGATGGCGGTGATGCCGGCATTGCCCTTGCCCCCCTGGCCCACGGGCCACTTGACCGAGGTGCCCATGCCGATCGACTCCTTGAACGCCTCGTTCTGGGTGCTCAGGTAGTTGGTCCAGACGAAGTTGGTGCCGCTGCCGTCGGTGCGCCACGCCGTCGTGATGACGGTGTCGGGGAGCGAGGAGCCCGCGTTGACCGCCGCGATCTTCGCGTCGTTCCAACGCGTGATCTTTCCCATATAGATCTCCGCGAGGACCTCGCCGGTGAAATTGAGGTCCTGCCCCAGCCCGGGAAGGTTGTAGGCGGGGACGACGCCGCCGGCGCAGGACGGAACGTGGATCACGTTCCCCTGGCCGAGGGCCTGGATCTGCTTGTCGTTGAGGGGCGCGTCGGAGCCGGCGAAGTCGACCGTCTTGTCCGTGATGCTCTTGATGCCGCCGCCGGAACCGATGGCCTGGTAGTCGATCGCGATGCTCGGGTTCAGTTTTCCGTACTCGGCCACCCAGCGCGCATACAGCGGAGCGGGGAACGTCGCGCCCGCGCCCTGCAGACGCGTCTCGGTCGCCAGGAAACCCGCCGCGGCCAGACCGCACGCGGCCCATCTGATCAGCGTCATCATCTCATCACCCTCCAGCTCGGGCCTCAGTGAAGCCGCTGCGGGTTCAGAGATCGCAAATTCTTCGCAAGCGTCCGATTAAGGCCGGGAGCTCAAGCCTTCGGCCCCGCCGCGGCCGGGCCTGCCCGGAGGGCGATCACGGTGCAGAGCACGCAATCGACCGGACGCCATTCCTCGATCTTCCCGATCTCCAGGTTGTTCCGGTCGCGCACGACAAGGTTGAAGCGCTGCTTGATCTTCCCGGGGCCGCCCACCACGATGACGGCGTCCCAGTCGGTGTGGTCGTCGATGCCCAGACCCGTCTTCTCGCAGGCTGCTTCCACAGCCGCCGTCACGGTCTTGTCGTAGTTGCCCACGACCGGCGTCTCCCCCACCCAGATGGCGAAATCATACGCGCCGCTGAAATCCCAGCCGATCCGGTTGCGGATCTCCTTCAGCAGCACGGTGCGCCCCTTGGAGCCCGAGTTGAGCGGATCGAACTCGTCTTCCGCCTTGATCCGGGACAGGATGCCCGGCCAGGCCGCGGCGGCCTGGGCCGTCAGCTCGTCGTACTTCGCCTGCCGCGCCTTGCGGTCGGCCTCGATCTCTTTTTCCCAGCGGTCGCCCAGCGCCTTCGCGCGCTGGAGGTTGACCTCCTGATGGGGCGTGCCTTCGAAGTCGCTGCCCGCCCGACCCGCCAGGTGGGACGGCTTTTCCAGGTCGAAGCGGCTCGACGGCCGCGGCTGCTTCTCCATGAAGGCGAGCAGCGCGTTGAATGCGGCGTGCAGCTTCGCGATCGCCGTCTCGCGGATCTTCCGGGCCTCGCCCAGCAGCCCCTGGATTTCCTTGTCGTCCTTGTACTCCGCCGCGATCTGCTGCAGGGTCGCGTCGTTCTGGAACCACGTCAGGCGGCGCACCACCTGCGAGGTCTTGGGCATCTCGTAGGTCGGACTTCCCGCCTCGCCGCCGGACTCGGCCTCCCAGCCCTCGATCGCCTTCCGCTCGATCTCCCAGACGTCGACCACCCGCTGGTGCGACTGTTCGCGGCCGAGCTTCACGGTCGCGGACGCGATGATCGTCTCGACGGCGGCCACCCGGGCTTCGATACCCTTCACGTCCGCGTCGTCCTTGGGAAGGTCCGACACCGACGACCGCACGCGCGTTTTGAGGGATTCGAGGTCGCCCATGATCTGCCATTCCTGCTTCGAGCCGTCGAAGATCGGGCGGGCCACCCGCTCTTCCAGCTCCTTGAGGATCGGGAGCGCGCGGGAAATCGCCGTCTGCTTCCGGGCCGCCGCCTGGACCCCGTCGATGCGCGCGATCTCGGACCGGAATCTCGCGATCGACTCGGGCGTGCAGAGCTCCTTCACGTCGTCCTTCTTGATCCGCTCGATGGCATGCTGGAGCATGTCCTCGGCGCTCCGCAGGTTGTGGTCGATGTCGCTCTCGGCGTTCCGGAGGAAGCGGTTGATGAAGTCTTCGAGCACCCGAGCTTTCTCGGCCTTGCGCGAGGCCTCGAACTTCGCCCGTAGGTCCGCCACCTGGCCGCGGAATCGCTCCACCGTCTCGGGCGGCAGGTTCTGCTTCACGTCGTCGGATTCGAGCTTCGTGGTCAGGCGCGCGATCTGCGACTCGCTCTGCATCGGATTGCGGCTGAGCTCGTCGAGGGCGTAGCCCAGGGTCCGGTTGAGGTCGGCTTCGATCCGGCGGGCCTGCTCGTTGACGACGGGCGCGAGCGTCGCGGCCGGGGTCGGCCTGGGCGCCTCGGTTGGCGGGGTCGACGTGCTCGCCGCAGGCTTCGGAGGAGGAGGAGCCGCGGAGCCGCCGAACTGCGCCTGGAGCGCGGCAATCTCGGCCTGGAGCTTTGCGAGAGTATCGGCCGCAAGAACGTCGTGCGCCTCGGCCGAACCGACCCGGGCGATCGCCTTCGGCAGCTGGGGGCTCTCCGTATAGCCCCGCTTCAGCTCTTCGGCGACCGCGTCCAGGATGCGCCGCACCTCGCGCTCGATGCTGCCGGCCTTCTCCTTTCGCTTGGCGGCGTCGATCTTGGCCTGCAGATCGGCGGCCTGGGCGCGGAGGCGCTGCATCGTCTCGGGCGCCAGGTTCTGCTTGGCGTCGTCGGTATCGAGCTTCGCGACGGCGCGCTCCAGATAGGACTCGCCCTGCGACGGATTGCGCAGCATCTCTTCAGCGCCGTTGCGCAGGTTCCGGGTGACGTCGGCTTCGATCGGGCCTGCCTTCTCGTTCCCGGCTGACGCGGCCGCAGGGGCGGGCTTCGGGGGCGGAGGAGGAGGAGGAGGAGAACCGCCCGATTTCGCCTGCAGCGGCGCGATCTCCGCCTGGAGCTTCGCGACGGAGTCGGCCGTCAGGACCTCGCGCGCTTCCGGCGAGTCTAGCCGCGCCGCCGCCTTCTGCAGATTGGGGCTTTCCTTGTATCCGCGATTCAGTTCGTCGGCGGCGGCGCTGATGCCGCGCCGGATCTCGCGCTCGATGCTGCCCGCCTTTTCCTGGCGCAGGCCGGCGTCGGCCTTTGCCTTGAGCTCCGCAATCTGGGCGCGGAAGCGCTGCATCTTCTCGGGCGCCAGGGATTGCTTGGCGTCGTCGGAGTCGAGCTTCGTCGCGGCGCGCGCGATATAAGACTCGCCCTGGGACGGGTTGCGCGCGATTTCGTCGGCGGCGTACGCGACGGCGCGGGTGACATCGCTCTCGATGCGGCCGGCCTTTTCCTCGCGGATGCCGTTGAGCATCTTTTCCTTCATGGGATTGAGCTCGGCGAGCACGGGCGCCGCCTCGGCTTCCGGGACGCCCTTCAACGCCTCCTCGATGATTGCGATTTTGGGTTCGAGCTGGTCCCAGCGCCGGTCGTCCGCGGTGCTTTTTGCATACCGCAGCTCCCGCTTGGCTTTCTCGAGGTCGCCCATCGGTTCCTCCGTTTCAAGCTGTCCCGCCACTTAGCGTCCGTCGCGCGGAGGCGTCAAGGGAAATGAGCCGGAAGGGAGTGCTGCGGCAGTCTGCGATCTACCGGCGGCGGACGGCCGCCCTGGGATCCACGCCGGGTTCCACGAGCAGCGGCGGCGTGAAGGCCGCGGCGACCGATTCCCAGGGAACCAGCTTGTAGTTCTGGTTGGCGGCGGGACGGGTGTTCGAGCCGTCCTGCACGACGAGGAGCCCCTTGGGGAAGGCGGGCCCCAACGCCGCGCTGGTCACTTCGATCCCGTCCGTGTCGTTGACCCCGTCCACGGCCCCGTCCACGATCCTGAACGTGCCGACGTAGGCGTTGGACCCGGCGCGCTCGTAAATCACGAAGGTGTCGCTCCCCTGGCTGGACGCCAGCAGGTATCCCCGCTCGCCGCCGGCGTCATAGATCGCCAGCCCCTCGATGTCGGCGGTGAGATGGCCGCCCTTCCCCGCGAAATCGACGCGGATCCGCGGGCTGCCGTCCTCCGGTTCCGCGCCGTAGTTCCAGATCGCCACCCGCTCTTCGGCGATGTAGAGACGACGTCGGGTATCATCCGCGACGCAGCCCTCCACGATGCTGCCGACCTCGAACTCGCGGACTCTGGTGCCGGCGATCTTTCCGGAGCCGCCGTCCCGGAGCTCCCACTGCTGGACCTTGCCGCTGCGGTCGTTGACGAAGTAGTAGTGCTTTCCCGAGACCGGGCTGCGATAGAAACAAGAGCCATAAGGCGTGAGGCCGATGCCCGCGATCGCTCCGGCCGGCTCGAGGCGCCGCGTCGCGGGGTTGATCTTGTAGAAGATCAGGCTTCGGTCGGTCTGGTTCCCCGCGCCGGCCAGGTCCACCCGCTCGTGGGCTGTTCCGTCTTCATACGCGCCGACGAGCGGCATCCCGTACCGCACGTCCACGTTGTTGATGTGCTTGCTCTCCTCGACGACTTGAAGCTCGACGCCGTCGAGGCCGTAGGTCAGCAGGCCGCCCCCCTTGTCGTCCCCGATCACGAGGCTCTTGGCGGGGTCGCTCGGATGAACCCAGATGGCCGGGTCGTCGGCCGCGTCGCCGCCGTGCCGCACCGGGGTGGTCTCCACGGTGGCCGCCACCGGGGGGACGGTCTCCTGCGGGGGAGGCCTCGCGGCCGCGAGGAGGAAGGCCGCGACGGCGAGACTGCGGATTCTCATCCTGCTCAAGCCCGGAATTCTATCCGAAAATCCCCGGGCGCCCCTTCCACAATCCTTACATTTTGCATACGGCTCCCGCCCCTCCGATCATATCCTTAAGGGGTGAGCATCCCGGTCGTCCCGCGCGTCCTGGAGGATCTGAAGCTGGCGAGGCGCGCCTGCGCCGAGCTGGGGCAGTCCGGGGAACTGATCGAGCTGTGGGAAGGCTATACGCTGGCCCAGCTGGATCCCGCGACCCTGAGCGGAACCCACGAGAACCTTCAGCGCAAGCTCTCGGTGCTCCGGCAGGACACGATGCCGCTCGTCGAATACCTCCGCCAGACGCTGCCCGTGAGCCTGCCCCAGCTGGCGGACGCCGCCGCCCTGGATCTCGCCCTGGTCTTCATCATGACCACGCCGCCGGCCCGGGACGCCGTGGTCCGCTGGTTCAAGAACCCCTCCGGCTCCCGCGACGAGGCGATGCGGGTCCTCAAGACGATGGGCCGCATGGTGGAGACCTACCTGCAGGCTTTGAAGGAATCGGACGCCGCAGCGCCGCCGCCGGCACCCCAATCGAAGGCGCCCGTACCGGCGGACGACGTGGACCGCGCGCTTCAGGATCGCATCGAGGCGCAGCGCAAGGCCCGCGAGCGCTCCATCACGGAGCGACGGACGAAGGCGCAGGACGACGCGGCCAAAGCCGCCCGGGCGAAAGCGGATGCCGAGCGGGCCGCGGCCGAAGCGGCGGAGGCCGAGCGGAAGAGGATCGCGGCGGAACTGGAACGGCAGTCGCCGGAGCCGGTGGACGAAGAGCGCCTGGCCCGGGAAAAGGCGACGGCCGAGCGGGTGGCGCGCCTGGAAGCGCAGGCCAAAGCGGCGGCGGACGCGCTCGCGGCGGCCCAGCGGATCCGTCTGGAAGCGGAAGCGGTGACGAAGCTTCACGAACAGGCGGAAGCCGACGAGGAGGCCCGGCGGCGCGCGGACGCGGAGCGCCGGGCGCAGCAGCAGGCGGAGGCCGACCGGGCCGCTGAGGAAGCCGAGGCCGAGCGGAAGGCGCACGATACGGCGGAGGCCCAGCGGGCGCGGATCAAGGCGGAGGCGGAGGAGAACGCGCGGATCGTGCGGGAAGCCGACCGGGCCGCGAAGGAGAAGGCCGAGGCCGAGAAGGCGGCGCGCCTGAAGGCGGACAAGGAGCGGCTGGAAGCGGCGGAACGCCAGGCGAAGGAGAAGGCCGAGGCGGACCGGGTCGCGAAGGAAAAGACGGAAGCCGAGCGCCTCGCCCGCGAAAAGGCGGAAGCCGAGCGGCGGGCGAAGGAGAAGGCGGAAGCGGAACGCCTCGCCCGCGAAAAGGCGGAGGCCGAGCGGCTGGCCCGCGAGAAAGCGGAGGCCGAGCGCCTCGCGAAGGAAAAGGCCGAGGCCGAGCGGCTGGCCCGGCTGAAGGCGGAGGCCGAACGACTCGCGAAGGAGAAGGCCGAGGCAGAGCGCGTCGCGCGCGAAAAGGCGGAGGCCGAACGCATCGCGAAGGAAAAAGCCGAAGCCGAGCGGATCGCGCGGGAGAAAGCGGAGGCCGAACGCATCGCCCGCGAGAAGGCCGAAGCGGAGCGGCTGGCCCGCGAGAAAGCGGAGGCCGAGCGCCTCGCGAAGGAGAAGGCCGAGGCCGATCGGATCGCGCGCGAGAAGGCGGAGGCGGAGAGAATCCTCCGCGAAAAGGCCGAGGCCGAGCGCAAAGCCCGAGAGGCCGTGGATGCGAAGCTCACCCCGGAGGAGCGCACGGCCCGCGATCAGGCGCGCGTGGAGTTCCGGGGCCGGATGGCGGGATTGCTCGCCGATCCCTGGAAGGAACTCAAGGTCGGCGCCTGGTTCCGCGTCAAAACGGTCGCCGGCAGGGACGAATCCTACAAGGACCTGGGCCTGCGGGAGCGCGGAGCAGGCTTCAGCATGATCGTCGTGCAGGAATGCCTGGGCGGCCGGACGGAATGGGAGAAGTGGGAACGCACGGATCAGAAGCAGGTCCAGCCCCTGAGGCAGGAGATGGTCGACGTCGCCGGAACGCTGACCGACTGCGACGTCTACCAGATCGTCTCGAAGGCCGGCCAGGAGAAAGTCTGGGTCCTTCTCGACGGTCCCCTGGCGGGCGCGCCGATCAAGGTGGAGTCGCCTTCCGGGAGCTTCCTGGCGAAGAAGGTCGAGCCGGAAACGCTGACGATCGGCACGAAGTCCTTCGAGTGCGCGCGGATGAGCGGCGACGAGACGCTGGGCGGGAAAACCGCCGAGACGACCCGCTGGTGGACCGCCCTTTATCCCCTGGGGCTGGTCAAGTCGACGAGCCCGTCGGCCCAGGTCGAGTCCGTGAAAGCGGGCGACGACTGGACCAAGCGGCCGCCTTTTCCGTCATGAGCGGATTCCCCCAGGCGGAGGATTGGGCCGCCGAGTTCGCGGAGTCCACCGTCTTCTCCTTCCTGCCCGACGCGGTCAAGGAAGGGGCGCCGTCCGTGTGCGCCGAATTCCTCCGCCGCTCCCGGGAATCCACCGAAGCAGAGCTGCGCCGCGTGCTGCTGGAGGAGATGCCTTCGCTGGACCTGGCCCCGGCACTGCGCCCCGCCGTGCCGGAGACCCTGGGGGCGTTCCTCGACTGGCTCGAGGATACGGGCCGCCTCGGGGGCGGCCGCTCGCTGGCCCGCTTCATCGGCGCGCTGCGTCCGGCCTACGCCGAGCGCTGCTCGCCGAAGGGCGGCCTCCGGATCCCGCCGGTCGTCAAGAAGACCGCGGACATCGGCCGCAACGACCCCTGCCCCTGCGGCAGCGGCCGAAAATTCAAGAAGTGCTGCGGCCCATAACCGGCGCGAGCGGGCCCTGGAGCCGAGCGACCAGGAGCTTCATCGTCTCGTCGCCGTCGATTCGAGAGAGGAGAGCGCGCCCACGATTTCATCCGCCGTCACGACGGCAGCGGCGTAGTGCGGGATGTTGACGTCGAGCGCGGCATGCATCTCCTCGTCCGAAAGGCTTGCCGTCGCGTCCCGGACCATCGTCACGTCGTAGCCATCCCGTTTCACCATGACTTGTGTGGGAACCTGGATCACCAGCATTCGCCGAACGGTGGGGTCCGCACCTTCAACAGGAGGTAGGACGGGGAAACTCACGCGAGCAGCGCCTTGAGTCCTCTCTTGTGACGCGCACCCGGCCCCATCAGACACACCGCGCCCCAAGCGAGCGATCTCACCATCACTCCCTCAGACGTTCGACATCGCCGGAGAGTGCGCGAGCTCAGCGGAATCCCCCCGGCCGTTCGGAGCTCGACACCCATGAACAGCTCCGAAACACCTGCAGCCGCGAGACGCGCCGCGCTCGCCCTCTCCTTTCGCCAACGGATAAATACATTGTACATATACTCTTGATCCTTTAGAATACCGGGATGCGAGCCCCCCGGTTCGAATGGGATCCGGGAAAGAGCCGCTCCAACCTGAAGAAACATCGCGTCTCCTTCGAGGAGGCAAGGACGGTCTTCTTTGATGAAGGGGCGCTCGTAGCCTCCGACCCCGACCACTCCGCCGGCGAAGACCGATTCCTGATCGTTGGATTTTCAGTTCGATTGAGGGTGCTTCTGGTGTGCTTCTACGAGCGAGGGGAAGGCGATGTGATCCGGATCATCTCCGCCCGGAGGGCGACCCGGAAGGAACAACGGCGATATAGGAAAGGAGAACTCTTGTGAGAAAAGAATACGACTTGTCCAAGCTGGCCTGGAAGCGGAACCCGTACGCCAGGCGCCTGAAGAAGTCGGTGACGATCCGCCTGGATGAGGATCTGATCCAATACTTCAAGAAGCTAAGCAAGGAGATCGGGATTCCCTACCAGCGCTTGATCAACATGTATCTGAGGGAATGCGCCGAGTCTCACCGCAAAGCGGTGGTCCACTGGGTCAGCGCATCCTAGGATCCAGCGCAGAAGTGGATGGCTTTAGTTGGTGAGGGCGGTGGGGGTCGAACCCACGACCCACGGCTTAAAAACGCCGGGCGGCTGTGTATGGAAGCGATTCCAGCAGTACCGAGTGCATGGAGTGCATGCAATCACCCAGGGCCGTCATCGTTCTGTCATAGTCCGAGTTTGCTAGGGACGGGCTTACGGGCGCTCGGAACAAAAGATTCCATGAGAAACTTCTTTCCCGATTCCAGAATCTCGCGAGCTCGCTTCGGGTCTTTCATCGTCCTTGCCATCGTCAGCGTGCCGACCAGGCCCGAGTATAGGTTGGTCGCTTTCGCATGGCTCTCATCGGGGGAGTCCTGCGGGAACTGACTCTTGAGCGCGTCGGCGAACAGGGCATAGATCCGGACCATGTAGTCCTCGTAGAGCGCGCGGTGCGCCGGCTTGCAGCGCTGCATATCGCTGCTCAGGGAGGTGAAGGCGCAGCTTTCCTCGACGTCGGTCAGGCTTCGTTCGGAGAGGTGGTCTTCGATCATGCGCTTCAGGGCCGCCCCGCCTTCGTCGCGGAACCGCTGGGCGAGCGTCTCCTCCAGTCTCGAGAGGTCGTGGCAGATCGCCTGGGCGAAGAGGTCGTCCTTCGATTTGAAGTGGCTGTAGAGCGCCCCGCGGGTCAAGCCCGCGTGCTTCATCATCTGGTTGGTGCCTGAGCCCACCCGGCCGTGCCGCTTCAGGAACTGGACCGCCTTGTCCAAGATGACGGTCCGGAGCCGTTCCTTCTCGCCTTTCTTCGTCTTCATAGGCCTTCCTTTTAACGAAATTATAATACACTTCAGCACCAAATTTTTGATACACATCTCCCTCAAAATCGTATATTATAATGCCGATCGACATTATAAATGAGGTGAAGCATGGTGGCCAGCGAGTTTCCAGCGCACCCTGAGGAGTTCCGGGGCAGGCGGGCCCTGGTGACGGGGGCCTCTCAGGGGATGGGGGAAGCCATAGTCCGGCGTCTGGCCCGGGGAGGAGCGACGGTCGTGGCGGTGTCGCGGTCGACGCCCGGGGTGCCCTTCCCCGAAGGCGCGATCTTCATGTCGGCGGACCTGACGACGGCGGAGGGCTGCGAGCGGGTCGTGAAGGAGACGCTGTCCCGCCTCGAGGGTTTGGACATCCTGGTCGACGTCCTGGGCGGGTCCTCGGCGCCGAGCGGCGGGTTCGCCGTCCTCTCAGACCAGGATTGGCAGAAGGAGCTCCAGCTCAACCTCTACCCCGCCGTTCGCCTCGATCGGGGGCTCCTTCCCTCGATGATCCGACAGAAGTCCGGCGTGATCATCCACATCTCCTCGATTCAACGACGGCTTCCCCTCCACGAGGCGACCCTGGCCTACGCCGCGTCGAAGGCGGCGCTCAGCACCTACAGCAAAGGGCTCTCCAAGGAGGTGGGGCCGAAAGGGGTGCGGGTGAATACCGTCGCCCCCGGCTTCACCGAGACCAGGGCCGCCCAGGCGTTGATCGGCCGGCTGTCGGAAACCCAGGGCACCGATTACCAGGCCACTCGAGAGGGTCTCATGAAATCGCTGGGAGGAATCCCGATCGGACGCCCCGCGAGGCCGGAGGAGGTGGCGGAGCTCGTCGCCTTCCTCGCGTCCGATCGCGCCGCAGCCATCACCGGAAGCGAGGTCACGATCGACGGCGGGACGGTCCCGACCGTCTAGAACGGGTTTCGATTGAAGGAGGAATCCATGTCCGCAAAGCTCCCCAAGACCGTGCAGACGTATGTCGAGGCCTATAACGCCCGCAATCGCGAGGCGGCCCTTGCCTGCTTCTCGGACGACGCCCTCGTCCACGACGAAGCCAAGGACCACCGCGGCCGGACGGCGATCGCCGAGTGGCTCGGCGAGACCCTCGAGAAGTATCAGCCCCTCCTGTCCCCCGGCAAGGTCGAGGGGGGCGATCAGAAGCCGGTGGTTGCGATGACAGTCTCGGGCTCCTTCCCGGGGAGCCCGGTCCGTCTCGCCTTTCGCTTCGTCCTCGTTGACGACCGGATCGCGGGACTCGACATCGCTCCTCTCTAAATGTGGGCGGCTCCGCCATCGGCGGAGAGCTCGGCGCCGTAACAGAACGGCGATGATTCCAGAGGCGAGTGCGGCAAATGACAGCAGCAGCGATGAAGGGACATCACATGACATAGTCCTGTCGCGCTTGATGGTGAGGGCGGTGGGGATTGAACCCACGACCCACGGCTTAAAAAACCGTTGCTCTCCCGCTGAGCTACGCCCCCGTCACCAAGCGGCGGATTCTAGCGTTTTTGACGCCGCCAGTCCAACGGGAGCGCGATTGGCGTCAAGCGAGGTACCGGCCCGGATTGACCACGAATTTCGCCCGGCATTCGTCCGAGCAGAATGTGTACACGTTCGAGCCGACGCTCTCGTGCACCCCGCTCGACGGATTCACGCTCGCGCCGCACACCGGATCCTTCTCCTGCTCGATCACGGCTCATCCCTCCTTCAGAGTGCTCAAATCCTCTGAGCCCTGATCGGAACTTCCGTGACGGACTAGACCGCGTCGGGGTCCGGATGCGCCCACGGGGCCCGATACGGCCGCTTCAGCAGGCCGGTCGCTTCCTCGTCGCCGGTCACCTTCCACTTCGCAGCGTCCCAGGCCAGCGCGCGGCCCAACTTCATCGACAGGTTCGCCAGCACGCAGCTCACCGTCGAGATCGCCCCCTCCTCGATGTCCGCCACCGGCTTGCCCCGCGACGCGATGCAGGCCAGCAGGTCCTTCATATGCCCCCGGATCGCCGGCGCCACGTGCTTCTCCAGGTCCTTCTCCGTCTTGTCCTCCGGGAACTCCTCGAGCTCGTACTTGACGTCGACGTGCGCCGGTTCGCCCTTGCCGAACGGCGTGAAATCGTAACCCTGCACGCTCGCCTTCAGCGTTCCCTTGTCCCCGTAGATCGTCGCCCCCCAGGGATACTTCGGGTCGGGCGGTGTCCCCCACGTCCGGTGCTGCCACACCACGTCCAGCCCGTCGAACTCGAACACCGCCGACTGCGTGTCGGAGATGTTCGCCTTGCTCTCCTTGTCGATGAAGATGCCCCCCGCGGAGTGCACCCGCTTCGGCCAGCCCAGGCCGAGCATCCAGCGGACCATGTCGAGCATATGGATGCACATGTCGCCCACGATCCCGTTGCCGTACTCGGTGAACGCCCGCCAGCCGCGCGGATGCACGAGCTTGTTGTACGGGCGCATCGGCGCCGGCCCCGTCCACATCTCGTAGTCCAGGTTCTCCGGCGCCGCCTCGTCCGGCGGATTCCCCCGCGCCCGCATGGGGTAATAGCAGTAGATCTCCACCAGCGCGACCTTCCCCAGCTTCCCTTCCTTGATGATGCGGTCGCGCGCCTCGATCAGGTGCGGCGTGCTCCGCCGCTGCGTGCCGACCTGGACCACCCGCTGGTATTTCCGCGCCGCCGCCAGCATCGCCTGCGCCTCGACCGCGTCGACGCTGACCGGCTTCTGCACGTAGACGTCCGCCCCCGCCTTCACCGCCTCGATCATCGGCAGCGCGTGCCAGTGGTCCGGCGTCCCGACGATCGCGAGGTCGAGGTCCTTCTCCTGGAGCAGCTCCCGGTAGTCGGAATAGGTCCGCGGCTTCTTTTTCGACGCCTGCCGCGTCGACGTCATCTCGGCCGCCTCCGCGAGCATCGTTCGGTCGACGTCGCAGATCGACACCACCTCGACCGGCGAGACCTGGATCAGGCGGAAGAGGTCGCACTTGCCGTACCAGCCCGCGCCGATCAGGCCGACCCGCTTGGGTTTCTCCTGCCCGCCCGCGAAGGCCCGGCCGCCCGTCGCGGCGAACGCCAGCCCGGCGACCCCCGTCTTCAGGAATTCGCGTCTGTTCATGGCCTCGTGTCCTCCCTAGTCAACCTGGAACGGGGCTTTGGCAACTTCCACCAGCTTGTCTTCCCTATCGTAGGCGTAGATCCGAACATAGGCCGTTCCAGGACTCCCCTTCACGCTGATGCTTTGCTCCGAGAACGAAGATCCCTTGTGATTCCAGCCGTGCAGATTGACCCATTCGACAATCCAGATGTAGGAGATGCCTTCGACCTTCTCTCCTGAAGGAGTCGTGGTCTCGACCGTGAAGGTCAGTTTGTCGCCCGGGCCATGAGTCACCGTCGACGGAACGAGGACCGACCACTTATAGCCATCGACCGTCCCCCACGTCCGGCATCCGGAAGCCAGACTGGCCAGAAGGAACAGGGCAGCAGCGATTCCTTTTCCCAATTCACTCCCCTCCATGTAGGTCGCCGGACGCGCTAGGGCCTCGTGTCCTCCTTGAACTTGAACGGCTGCCCGCCGGCCACGTCCGGGCTCGCGATCGAGGGGCACCAGTACTTCTCGACGTGGACGATCACCAGGTCGGTTCCCATGAAGTGGTTCACCTCCGGGCGCATCTTCGAGTTGTACATGGTGTCCGTCATGTCGCGCAGGAGGACCACGTCGCGCTGCTGGTGCACGAGCTGGCGGATCGCGAAGGGCCGCCCCAGGACGCACATGTTGAGGTGGACGCCGAGCAGCACGACGTGCCGGATCCCGTGCTGCGCGAGCAGGTTGACGGTCTCCTGGCCGTCGTCCGTGATCGCATCCCGGGCCTGGTCGATCTCGATCGTCGCGATCTGCCGCGTCCAGGCCTCGCGGATCGTGCACTTGGTCGCGCAGTCGCAGCCCATGTCGGAGTCGTCGATGGGCAGGTCGGGCTCGCGCGTCGGGTCGGGCCAGCACCACTTGGTGCCCCAGCGGTCCGACGTCGACAGCGGCGCGGGCGACGGAACGAGGGGCGCCTCCTGGGCTCGCTTCCGCGCGGGAGTGTCCTTGTAGAACGCGACGGTCGAGCTCGGCGCGTGGATGATGAAGCAGCCGCGGTCGCGGGCTGCCTTGAGCACCTCGTTCATGCGGACGGCCAGCTCGCCGACGCGCCGGGCCGCGCCCTGGCACCAGTGGTCGTCCCACATGTCGCAGACGATGAAGGCGGTCTCCTTCGCCGTCCACGTCCGGGTCGCGATGGAGCCCTTCACGTACGGCGTCCGGAGATGGACCGTCAGGGAGTCGGCGGAGGCGGGCGCGGGCTCCGGGGCGGTGCAGCCCAGCGCCAGGGAGAGGAGCAGCGCGAGCAGGATTTTCATCCCTTCCTTCTAGCAAATCGCGGCCGGCAACAAAAGTGACCGTCGCTTTTGTAAAATGACGCCATGACCGAGACCGAGGCGGCGGCTTTTGCGGGGGAGTGGATCGAGGCGTGGAACCTCCATGACCTGGACCGCATCCTGTCGCACTACGACGCGGCCGTGGAGTTCCATTCGCCGTTCGTGGCGAGGATCGCCGGCGAGCCGTCGGGGATCCTGCGCGGGATCGACCGCCTCCGCCCCTATTTCGCCGAGGCGCTGAAGCGCTACCCCGACCTCCGCTTCACCGACGTCCGCGCGCTGGCCGGGGTCTCCAGCCTCACGCTCACCTACCGCAGCGTCAGCGCCCTCCACGCCGCCGAGGTGCTGCGCCTCAACGAGGCGGGCAAGATCGTCCGCGTCGACGCCCACTACGCCCGCTGATACAATCGACGCATGCCGCCCGCTGAACTCCGGCTCGGGCTGTCCGGCCGCGCGCTCGACTTCTCCGGCGCCGGCCCCTACTGCCTCGTCTGCGGCGCGAAACCGTTCGCGCATCGGACCATCCCCTGCCGCGATACGGACTATGCGCTGCGGAAGACGCGCGACCTGAACTCGCTCCTGGAGTGGGTCAACCCCGCCCTCGCCTATTTCAACTGGCGCCGGAAGGCCGCGTTCTCGATCGACGCCCCGCTCTGCTTCCGCCATTTCTGGCGCGGCCTGCTCGGAGAATTCCTCGTCATCGGCGTCTTCGTCGCCGCGCTGGTCGCCGTCGTCGTCTTCTGGTTCAAAGGCAGGCTGTCGAGCGGCCCAAGCGAGACGGGCTTCTTCCTCAAGGCCGGGCTCATCGGGATCTTCCTCGTCGGCAGCTGGCTCCTCTCCCGGCGCCCCGGCCGCCCCGTCCTCCCCTGCGAGATCCGGCGCGAGAGCGACACGCGCGTCGTGCTCCGCTACCCCGACGGCCTCCCCACTCCGCACTAAGGGGCCGGCCCCGTATCGGATCGGATACGGCTTCGTATCCGGACGGATATCCCCCGGCCGGCGGCGTCCCCGCGGGCCCGCTGGCACGCGGCTTGCATCCTCCTCCCCGAAGGAGGAATTCCCCATGATCCGGTTCACGATTACCGCGATGACGCTGATCGGCGCCTTTTCGCTCCAGGGCCAGGAGGCCGCCCCCCGCGCCCCCGCGCTTCCCGTCCGCGAAATCACGATCTTCAAGGACGGCCACTCGCTGCTCCTCCACGAAGGGGAGCTGCCCGTCGACGAAAGCGGCGCCGTCCTCCTCGACGGCCTCCCCCAGCCCGTCCTGGGATCCTTCTGGCCCTACTCCGCCGAGCCGAAAACCCCGCTCGCCTCCGTCGTCGCCGGACACCGGACCGTCCGCGTGGAGCGCGACGCCGCCACCGTCGCGGATCTGCTGACGGCCAACAAGGGCTCCCTGGTCACCCTCGGAACGAACAGCCGCGAAACCGTCACCGGCACGCTGATCGCCGTCAACGGAACGCTGGCCTTCGTCCGCACCGCCGAAGGGCTGCGGCCCCTGCTCCTCAACCAGATCGACACCGCCACCTTCCGCGACCGGAACGAGACGCACGTGGCGGAGGACCAGGACCGCACCGCGCTCACGCTCCGCCTCGACTGGGGCCGCGAGCCGCGCGCGAAGACCGCCCGCGTCGGCATGATGTACCTGCAGAAGGGCATCCGCTGGATCCCGAGCTACAAGATCGACATCGACGGCAAGGGCCTGGCCACCGTGAAGCTCCAGGCGACGATCGTGAACGAGCTCACCGACCTGGACAACGTCGACGCCCACCTGGTCGTCGGCGTCCCCTCCTTCGCCTTCAAGGACACGCCCGACCCGATCTCGCTCCAGAAGGCGGCGGCCGTGCTGTCCCGCTACTTCCAGCCCGACAGCCAGACGGCCTACGCGATGAGCAACGCGGTCTACTCGCAGAGCCTCCGCGCGACCGAGGTCCGCCGCGGCGCGGAACCCGCCGCCGCCGAGCCGGGCAACGGCGACGGCGACGCGAAGGACGACATCTACGTCTTCCCCGTGAAGAAGGTCTCGCTGAAGAAGGGCGAGGTCCTGGTCCTCCCCGTGACCGAGTTCAAGGTCGACTATAAGGACCTCTACGCCGTCGAAATCCCGCTGACGCCGCCGCGGGACGTCCAGGCGCAGATGGCCGGGCGGGCAACGTCGGACATGGAAAAGATCTTCCACGCGCCCAAAGCGGTGCACAAGATCCGCCTGCTCAACAAGACGGCGCAGCCCATCACGACGGCGCCGGCGCTGATCCTCGAGAACGGCCGGCTGATCGCGCAGGGCATGACTTCGTACACGTCCAGCGGCGGCACGAGCGACGTGGAGCTCACGACCGCGGTCGACATCCAGGTCAAGAAGACCGACAACGAGAAGGACCGCGTCCCGAACGCCCTCCACTGGCGCAGCGACAACTTCCATCAGATCTTCCTCGAGGGGAAGCTCTGCCTGACCAACTACCGGAAGGCCCCCGTCGAGGTCGAGGTCTCGCGCGTCGTCCTGGGCGAAGTCAGCGCCCCCGGCCGGGGCGGCAGCGTGGAGAAGCTCAACCTGATGGAGGACTCCAAGGGCCTCGATTCCGCGCCCTACTACTATTGGTTCTCCTCCTGGTGGTGGTGGAACCACGTCAACCCGGTGAGCCGGATCACCTGGAAGGCGACGCTGGAGCCCGGCAAGAGCACGGACCTCGAGTACGCCTGGAGCTACTACTGGCGGAATTAGGAAAACACCGGGACCCGGAGACACAGAGAGGACCTCTCTGTGTCTTCGTTTTTCCAAAGGCGTGTGGCCTTCCCCGAGGCTCCCTTATAAGAAGACCATCAGGAAGAAGAGGATGACGCCGCCCGCGAGCAGCGGGGGCCCCGTGCGCTTGACGATGTCCATGGGCGAAACCTTGACCAGCGTCGCGGAGAACATGACGACCGCCGCGACGGGCGACATCGTGCGGCCGAAGTTCGACGCGACGGCCGCGAGCACGCCGAGGTTGAGCGCGGCGCCCGGGTCGTCTTTCGCGATCGACGGGAGGACGGCCTTGCAGAAGCTGACGCAGGGCGCGATGCCCGAGCCGGAGATCACGGCGAGCGCCCAGGGGAACGCCTCGGTTGCGAGCAGCCCCAGGACCCCCTTGCCCGAGACGACCTTGATCAGCGACGCGATCATTCCGACCGCGGTGATGCCGTCGACGAAGCAGCGTCCCGTGATGATCAGCGAGATGATGTTCGCGTAGGCCTTGCCCATCCCCTCGAAGAAGGCGCGGGCCTGGGCGGAGATCTCCCGACGGGTGACCAGCAGCGCGATCATCGTGCAGAGAATCATCGCGTGCGAGATCGGGAAGCCGTCCGGGTATCGGGTGCGCACCCAGATCCAGGGTTGCAGATTGACCTTCAACAGGAGCGCCATCAGGATGATCACCGGCAGCGGCGGGAGCAGCGCCTTGACATAGTCGATCGGCGTCTCGTCCGCCTCCAGCTGCTCCTCCGCCGCCGGCTCGATCCGCCTGCCCCAGGTCCAGCCGGTGAAGACGGCAACCGCGACCGCGAAGGAGACGATCCCCGGCAGGGCCATCGCCCGGAGGACCGCGTCCGGCTTCACGCCCGTGCTTTCCTTGATGGCGACGAAGTCGGGCTCGCCCATATTGAGGAGGTTGCCGCCGCCCGAGCAGCCGAGCACGAGAGTGGCGCCGGCGATGATCGGCGGGATGCCGGCGGCGAGGAGCAACGGCGCCAGGATCGGTCCCACCGCGGCCGCGGCGCCGGTCTGGCTCGTGATCGCGGAGTTCGTGAGGTAGCCCACGATGCAGCCGCCCGGGATGAGCGCCCAGGGGACCCTGCGGATCGGCTTCATCAGGAGGCGGACCATCTCGCGGTCGCAGCCGGTGACGGCCAGCACCGAGGAGAACGCGAGCGCGGTGCAGATAGGGCCGACGTACGTCGTGTCGCCCATGTGTTTCAGGAAGGCGTCGAAGACCTTGAACGGGTCGGAGTGCCAGTATCCGGGCCTGTCCCCGACGGGCGGGACCCAGACGGGGACGGAGCAAAGCGCGAGCGCCGCGCCGAAGAGGACCAGCCGCACGTCGTAGCCGCGAAGGAGGAAGAACAGCGCGGCCGCGATGATGAGGACGGCCAGGATCATGGTCAGGGTCACGAGGGAGTACCGTAACCTCCCCGCGGGTTCCCGGGAAGGAAAACGCGACGAAGCCGCGGCCGCGATCTATGATGGCGGCATGGGTTTCGGACACATCTACGTCAAGGCGGACCCGGACGCGGTCGCGTCGCTGATCGGCCGTCACCTCGGCGAGAAGGGCTTCGAGAAATTCACGATCACGCCGGAGCAGCATCCGAAGCGGATGAAGGAGATGCACGAGAACCAGATGCGGCTCTACTGGATCTCTCCGCGGCTGAACGGCTGGACGGGGATCTTCGAGTTCCGCTACTACAACAACGAAGACCGGACGCGCTGGGGCTACACCGACGACGCCCTCGCGCTGCGGCTCTCGAAGGAGCTGGGCGAGGCCTGGCGGATCGAGGTGCTTGACGGGGCCGGCTTCTGGCTTTACGCTCGCTGCGTGAACGGGGAGGAGACGGAGAGCAAGGCCTACCAGGACACGCCGGCCGACCGGACGACCGACCGCTCCCATCCCCGCTACGAGCTGAACACGATCATCGAGCGCGAGGGCTTCCGCAACCTGGGCCTCGCCTACGAGCATATCCCCGGCCCGTCCGTGGCGAAGATCGAGAACGTCGCCCAGAGCGCCGGGGGCATCGACGGCTACGAGGGATTCCTGCATCTCGCGTTCCGGAAGGCGTCCCATGCCCCGGAGGCCCGATGAAGGACACCCCGCCGGTTCCCTGGTTCCAGCCCAGGTCGAAGAAGCAGTACGCCGCCTATATGGCGGTGCTCGTGGCCCTGATGGTCGGGTGCATCCTCGGCGCCGTCTGGTTCAAGACGCGGGTCGCCTCCGTCCCGCCCGTCATCCAGAAGTCGCGCAACCTCCTCGAGGAGCGGAAGTACGACGAAGCCGTGGCGCTGCTGCTGCCGGTGATCGCGGAGATCGAGAAGAGCGGCGGCGCGGAGGACCCGCGCCTCGTGAAGCACTTCGACCTCCTCGCGCAGATCTACGAGGCGACCGGGAAGCCGGGCGACGCGGAACCCCTGTGGCGCCGCTCCTGGCAGATGCGCAGCAAGGCCCTGGGGTCCGATCATCCGGAATCGATCGGCAGCGCGGACAAGCTGGCGATGTCGCTCATCGCGCAGAAGAAGTTCCCGGAGGCCGAGCCGCTGCTGAAGAAGTCGCTCGCCCACCGCGAGGCCGCCTTCAGTCCCGACGACGATCGCATCATGCCGTCGCTCAACCGCCTCGCGGAGCTCTATGTCTCGGCGGGCCGCTTCGCCGACGCGGAAGCGGTCGCGCGCCGTGGGGTGGCGATCGCGCGGAGCAAGATCGGTCTGCAGCCCGTCGCGCTCGCTGAATCGCGGCGCTGGCTGGGCGCCGCGCTCGCCGGCCAGGGAAAATTCGACGAGGCCGTGCCCTTCTACGCCGGCGCGCTCGAGATGAAGGCCCGTCAGCTGCCCGAGGCGGCTCACATCCCGCCCAAGCCGGGACAGATCGCCCACGCCGACTTCGCCGCGCTCTGCAGGGAGACGGCCGGCGTGAACCGCAAGGCCGGCCGGGAGAAGGAGGCGAAGGAGCTCGAGGAGAAGGCCGAGCTCATCCTCCACCCGAAGCAATAAGGACGATGATCACCCGCGAACAGATCGAAGGCCTCTTCGAGCACACGCGCAAGCTGCGCCGCGACGGCGAGGCCGATTGGGACATCGACGGCGTCTGCCTCTGGTCCTATTTCTTCGTCGACGTCTCGGAAAAGAAGCTGCAGCGGGTCGCCGAGCACCTGAAGACGAAGGGCTACGCGGTGGCGGGCATCTTCAAGCCCGAGCCGGACGATGACGACCAGGAAACGCTGCGACTGCAGGTGGACAAGGTCGGGCAGCACACGGTCGACTCGCTGTTCGACCTGGACGACGAGCTCTACGCCGTGGCCCGTCAGTACAAGATCCAGGACTACGACGGCACGGAATGCGGTTCGGTCGACGACGGCCCGGGATGATCCGCCGTCTCCCCGCCCTCGCCCTGCTCCTGCTCCTGGCCGGCTGCGGCACGATCGCCGACATGGCCGGCGACGGCCATCTCGTGGATCCCCACGTCCCCGCCCCGCACATCTATGGCGGCGTCCGGGTCGACGCCATCGCGGTGGATCCAGGCAGCCTGATCGCCCCGCTCAACTACGTCTTCTACCTGGACTTCCCGTTCTCGGCAGTGCTCGACACCGTGCTGCTTCCCTTCAGCATCCCCTGGACCCTGGCGCATTAGCCCGGAACGGAGGCCGCCCGCTGCTTCTTTTCAACAGGGAGTTTGAAGCAGTCGGCCGGCAGCTCCCCGTCGACCCCAGATCGATCGTCAGTTTCCGTGCTGACGATCACCGACTTGCCCTTTCATCCCGTTTTCGGTCAGCTTCCCGTTCTCCGAGATGCCGGCGCGAGCTCCGTACCTGATCCGGAGTGTTTCGGCCGACGAGATGGACTGCTCGATCTTGGGGTACGTCTCTTCTGCCGGGGCCTCCTGCAGGAGGAGCAGAGCCGCGGCGAGAAGGCGCATGACGCCGATGATGTCAGAGGTCCAGTATCCGGTGAAGCTCCGGCAGTATGAAAAAGGCCGCGCGGTTGCGCAGCCCCCTCTTCCCGTGATTCGTCATTCGTGAGTCTTCCTAGACCTCCATCACTTCCCGGGTTTTCTTGTCGACGGCTTCCTGCGACTTCGCCTCGTACTCCTTCGTCAGACGGTCGATTTCGTCCTTCGTGCGCTTGGCCTCGTCCTCGGAGATCGACTTCCCCTTCTCCTCGCTCTCCGTCGTCTGGTTGGCCTCGCGGCGGATGTTGCGGATCGCGATCTTGGCCTTCTCGCCGAACTCCTTCACCATCTTCGACATCTGCTTGCGGCGCTCCTCCGACAGCGGCGGCACCGCCAGGCGGATGATCTTGCCGTCGGACTGCGGCGTGATCCCCACCTCGGATTTCTGGATCGCCTTCACGATGTCGTTGATGACGCTCGGGTCGAAGGGCTTCACCAGGATCATGCGCGGCTCGGGCACCGTGATCGACGCGAGCGACTTGAGCGGCGTCGGCGCTCCGTAGGCCTCGACCTTGAGCTGGTCGACCAGGCCCGCCGAGGCGCGGCCCGTGCGAACGCCGCGCATTTCCTCGACGAGGACCGAGATCGCCTTTTCCATCTTGTCCTCGGCCTCGAGGACGATGTCGTCGTAGGGCATGGTTATCTCTTCCCCTTCTTCGGCGGCTCGGTTTCCTCGATGATCGTCCCGATCGGCTCCCCGCTGACGCCCTTCACGATGTTCCCCTCCTGGCGGAGGTTGAACACGATGATCGGCAGGCGGTGCTCCATGCACATCGAGATCGCCGTGATGTCCATCACCCCCAGCCGCTGGTTGAGCACGTCGAGGTAGCTCAGCCGCTCGAACCGTTTCGCCTTGGGGTTCTTGTGCGGGTCGTCCGTATAGACGCCGTCCACCTTCGACGCCTTGAGCAGCACGTCGCAGCCGAGCTCGGTCGCCCGCAGCGCCGCGGCCGTGTCCGTCGTGAAGTGCGGATTGCCCGTCCCCGCCGCGAGGATGATGATCCGGTTCTTCTCGAGATGACGCACCGCGCGGCGCCGGATATAGGGCTCCGCGACCGAGTGCACCGAGAGGGCGGACAGCACCCGCGTCGGCAGCTCCAGGTGCTCGAGGACGTCCTGAAGCGCGAGGGCGTTGATCACCGTCGCGAGCATGCCCATCGAGTCGCCCGTCGCCTGCGTGATCCCGTGCTTCGAGATCGCGCTGCCGCGGATGATGTTGCCGCCGCCGACGACGACCGCGACCTGGGTGCCGATGGAGGCGGCTTCCTTGATCTGCCGGGCGATCGACTGGACTTCGTCGATGTCGATCCCGGTGTTGCCTTCCTTGCAGAACGCCTCGCCGCTGATCTTGAGCAGAACGCGCTTGTATTTGGGTGCGGGCATGATGTGATTGAATCAAAAGAGGGGGGAACGGGCCAGAAAATCCCTACTTGCCGAGGGTCGGTCCTACCTGCCGACTTCCATGCGCACGAAGCGGCGAAGGACGATGTTCTCCTTCAGCTTCGCGACCTTGGACTTGAGGAGATCCCCGTACGAGCCCTTGAACTCGTCCTCCTTGGGATACGGCATGTGCAGGAGGCACTTCTGGGCGTAGAGGTTCTTCTCCATCTTGCCTTCGATGATCTTCGCGGCGATCTCGGGGGGCTTGCCTTTGATGTCGTTCGTGTACTTCGCCTTCTCGGCTTCGACCAGGTCCGCCGGGAGCTGATCCTTCGAGACGACCATCGGGTCGAAGGCGGCGACGGCGACCGCGAGGTCCTTCAGCAGCGCCATGAACTCCTCGTTCTTCGCGACGAAGTCCGTGTCGCACGTGAGCTCGACCATCGCGCCGACCTTGCCGGTCGAATGGATGTACGTGCCGATGCGGCCTTCCTTGGCGACCGTGCCGGCGCCCTTGGCGGCGATGTTGTCGGCCTTCTCGAGCCCCTTCTTCTTGAGGATCTCCTTGGCCTTGCCGGTGTCGCCCGCCGCCTCTTCCAGGGCGCGCTTGCAGTCCATCATGCCGGCGCCGGTTTCGAGACGGAGATCGTTGACGGTTTTCGCGTCGATGTTCGCCATGGCTGCTTATGCTCCTGCGGGCGCCGCGGCGGGCGGGGCCGCCGGGGGCTGCTGCTGCGAGGGCTGGGACGGAGGCTGGGGGGGACGGGGACCGCCGCCGCCGCCGCCACCGAAGCCGCCTCCGCCGAACCCGCCGCCGGGGCGGCCGGGCATCGAGGCGCGACGCGGACGTCCGCCCTTGCCGACGTTGATCGCGCCCTGACGTTCGGGGGTCGAGATCGAGACGGCGCCGGCCTTGGACATCTCCTCGACCTTGGGCACGCCCGTCGGATGGGCCTTGCCTTCGAGGATGGCGTCGGCGAGCTTGTTGACGATGATCTGGACGACCTTCATGGAGTCGTCGTTGCCGGGGATGGCGATGTCGATCTTGTCGGGATCGCCGTCCGAATCGATGAGCGCGACGGTGGCCGCGCCGATCTTCTTCGCCTCGGCGACCGCGATGGCCTCATGCTGCGGATCGACGATGACGAGGCAGGTGGGGAGGCGGTCCATCGAGCGCAGGCCGTCCAGGTTGCGGAGGAGCTTGCGCTTTTCGCGATGGATGGCGGACTGCTCCTTCTTGGAGTAGCGGTTGATGGTGCCGTCGGCTTCCCACTGCTCGATTTCCTTGAGGCGGTTGAGCCGGTTGCGGATGGTGTCGTAGTTGGTGAGCGTGCCGCCGAGCCAGCGCTCGGAGACATAGGGCATGCCCGAGCGGGAGGCCTCGGTCTTCACGACGGCGCCGGCCTGGCGCTTGGTGCCGACGAAGAGGATGAGTTCGCCGCGGGCCGCAAGCTTCTGAAGGAAGTGCCACGCGCGGACGAGGCCCTTGATGGTCTCGCGGACGTCGATGATATGGATCAGACTCTTCTTGGCGTGGATGTAGGGCCGCATCTTCGGGTTCCAGCGGCTCACCTTGTGGCCGTAGTGCACGCCCGACGTCAGCAGTTCCCGCGCAGAAATCGACAGCGAAGGCATCATCTCCTCCAACGCGCCTGGTGGAATTTTCTTCCCCGTACGGCGACCCCGGCCCCCGACGGGGGCTGGGACAAGGAGGGAAACTGTACTGGAAGGCCGGGACCGAGTCAAGAAGAGAACGGATCGTGCAGGGAATTCCGGCGGTCTGAGGACGCGAGCCGCGATCATGAAGAAACCGCGAAGACAAGGTAAGTGGTCCGCGAATTTCCGCCTTGATTTTCGATGGGCGATGATCCATACTTTATGGCGTCCGCTGCGGGAGAGGGAAACGAAAAGGTGTGGGGATGCAAGAAGTGCTCCTCGTAGCGGTTCTGACGACGGTCTTTTCGCTGCAGGACGGTCGGGTTGGCCGGTCAATCGATGACCTCGGCCACGACAGCCCGGCCGCCCGTGATGATGCGCTCCTCCGCCTCAAGGCCGCCGGGCGCGACGCCTGGCCCGAACTCGAAGCCGCCTCCCTCCGCCACCCCGACCTCGAAGTCCGAAGCCGCTGCCTGGAACTCCTCGCCGCCTCGAAGCTCCGCCGCCGAATCCCCTGGCGTGTCCTCGACGAAGCCCCGGGCGCCGTGTCCACGCTCCGCGGCGGAACCTCCGCCGACCGCATCGCCCTCGCCCGCGTCCTCGCGCGCTCCTACGAGGAGACCTCCGACCTCCTCCTCGACCTCGTCCAGGATCCCGACCCCGAGGTCATCATCGCCGCCGCCGAATACCTCCAGGAGCGGCGCAACTCCGACTGGGCCCCGCGCCTCCTGAAGTTCTACGCGCTCGAGGACTGCCCCCGATCCGGCCGCGCCTACGAGCTGCTCACCATGGCTTCGGGCCGCATCGCCGGAGAGGACCTCGTCGGCCTCTTCGCCGGCGCCGGGCCCCGCGGCCGCGTCCGCATCGTCCAGCTCGTCCTCAACGCGAGCCTGCCGCTGCCGCTGTCCGCCGAGATCCTCCGGGACTGGCTCGACGCGGGCTCGTCCGCCGAGCGCCGCCTCGCCATGTCGTGGCTGCGCGACCGCGGCTGCCCCGACGCTCTCCGCTTCCTCGAGCCGCTGCTCGCGAGCTCCGAGCCCGCGATCGTCACCGAGGCGCTGTCGACGATGCGCGCCTGCGGCTGGCGCCCGCAGGCCGACTCGGTCGAGCTCCTGCTCTCCCACGAGGAGCCGGTGGTCCGCGAGGAGGCGATCCAGGCCGCCTTCGTCTTCGAGCTGCGCGGCTGCATCGGCACGCTCAAACAGCTCATGCAGGACCCGGTGATGTCCGTCCGCCAGTCGGCGATCGCGACCTATGCGCGGCTGTCCGGGCCCCAGGCCGGGGACGACCTCTGGGCCGTCTTCCTCCGCGACTCCGGCGAGAGCCGCGAGGCCGCCCGCGAGATCCTCCGCAACCTGCCCCAGTCGATGGAGCGCCTCAAGCCTCTGCTCCAGGACGCCGATCCCGAGCTGCGCATTCGCGGCTACGAGCTCTGGTCCCGCATCGACTCCGTCCGCGTCCTCGCCCCGCTCGCGAAGGACCGCGAGACCGTCGTCCGCCAGTGGGCCCTGCAGCAGCTGATGCGCTGGCCCGACGCCCCGGGCGCCGTCGAGGCGCTGGAGCGCTTCGCGGACGACCCCGTCGATTCGATCCGCTTCGATGCGCTGCGGGCGCTCGTGCGAAAGGAACGCCGCGACCATGCGCCGGCGCTCGAGGCCTTCCTGGGCAGCCGGGAGTATTCCGTGCGCTTCGACGCCGCCGAGACCCTGCTCGCGCTGCGCGACGACCGCGCGAGGGAGCTCGCCCACCGGCTGGTCTCGGAACCAGACTCCCCGATGCGCCGCCTGGGCTATTTCGCGCTCGCCGACGGCGGCGACCGCGAGCTGGCCGACCGCGCGATCCGCGAGCTGGCCGATCCCGACAGCCGCCTTGAGAGCGCGGCGGCCAAATACCTGCGCCAGATGCTGGCGGCGAAGCGCGACGAGGCGGTCGTGGCGCGGCTGGCGGCCGGCCTCGCGACGCTGAACGGCGAGCCGCTCGACTACGCCTTCTCCCTGGTCATGGACTACGCGGGCGCCGAGGCGGCGGGCGCGGTCCGCGCCCTGCTCCTCTCCGGCCGCGCCCCGAGGCCCGACCGCGCCGTCCGCGCCCTGTCCGAGTGGTCCGGCGACCAGGCGCCCGTCGTCCTCGCCGCGCTGCTGGGCCGCGACCCCGCGCTCAACGACACGGTCTTCTCCCGGCTCCCCGAGGCCTGCAAGCGCTATCCCGGGTGCGGCAGGGTCGAACTCGCCGCCGCCTTTTCGCGGCTCTTCATCGACGCCGACCGCCGCGTCCGCCGCAGCGCCGCCCAGGCGAGCGCCGACCTCGACCTGCCCCTGAACGGCCTGATCGCGCTGATCGAGGATCGTGAGCCCTCGGTGCGCAGTGCCGCGATGTCGGCCGCACGCACGCTCAATTTCTCCGCTGCGGCGCCCGGCATCCCGTCCAAACTCGACGACGACGACCCCGACGTCCGCGTCGCCGCGGCACTGGCCCTTGCCTCGCTTCGCCCCTCGATGCGCGCGAGGATCGACCGCCAGGTGGCCGGGGAGGATTGCGCCTGGGTGAAGCGCCGCCTGGAGTCGACTCTGCCCTCCCGGTAAGCGGGCGGCCGACTACCTCTTCTTTCCCGCCTTCGCTCTGGCCGTCTTCTTCGCCGCAGTCTTCTTCTTCGGCTTGGGCTTGGGTTTGACCTTCGCGGCCGGCTTTTTCTTCTTCGTCGGAGCAGGGACGACCGGGGCTTCCGGCGCCGCTTCGACGACCGGCACCTCCAGGTTCACGGGTTGAAGGCCTGCCTCCTGCAGTGGCCTGGGGGCTGGGGCCTCTTCGTGAGGCCGGTTCTTCGACTTGTACTTCCTCAGCAGCGTGAGCACGAGTTCCAGGTCCGGGGCCAGCGGCGCCGAGTACTCCACGATCATGCCGGTGCCGGGGTGAGTGAACGAGATGCGGAAGGCGTGCAGCGCCTGCCGCATCAGGATCGGCTGCAGCGGGTCGGGAATGAGCGGGTCCTCGGTCGCGCCCAGGTCGCGCAGGAAAAGCGCGTCGCGCCGCCCGTAGGCGGAGTCCGCGATGCAGGGATGGCCGATCGACGCCATGTGGACGCGGATCTGGTGCGTCCGGCCGGTCTTCGGCGCGACCTCGACGAACGTGAACCCGTCGAAGCGCTCCAGCACGCGATAGTAGCTGATCGCCGACTTCCCCGTCCCCTTCTTCACCACCGCCATCTTCTCGAAGTCGTGCTTGCTGCGGTCCATGTCCTTGTCGATGATGTCCTCGTCGAACTCGACTTCGCCCTCGACGATGGCGCGGTAGGACTTCTTCACCACGCGATCCTGGAACTGCTTCGTCAGCTCGCCGTGCGCCCGGAGCGTCTTCGCCGCGATGATCACCCCGCTCGTGTCCTTGTCGATGCGGTGCACGATGCCGGGCTTGTAGATCTCGTCGGTCTCGGGGAGGGCGCCGCAGTGGTGGAGCAGCGCGTTGACGAGCGTGTCGTCCCAGTGGCCGGCCGCCGGATGCACCACGAACTGCGGCGGCTTGTTGATCGCGATGAGGTGCTCGTCCTCGTGGACGATCTCGAGCGGGATGTCGCTCGCCACGACGTGCGGCTGGATGAGCTTGGGGAGGTCGCAGACGATGCGATCGCCCAGGTTGATCTCGTAGGCCGGCTTGGAAGTATGGCCGTTGACCGTGATCATCCCGTCCTTGATCAGCTTCTGGACCAGCGTCCGGGAATACTCGGGCTTGCGCTTGTGGATGTAGATGTCGAGGCGCTGGAGGATGGACTCCTTGTAGATCTCGAACTCGTGGCGTTCGACGCGTTCATAGTCGACCCGAATGGGTTTGGTCACGCGCACAGAGTAGCAGGGATTGGCCCAGAATCAAGCTACCTCACGTTCGTCCTTTCCAGCGGGGAGTTCCTGCAGTTGGAAGGCCCAGTGAAGATTTCAAAGTCTGACTACGAGAGGTTCCTGAAATGGCTCGGAGGACACTTCTCGCTCGAAGGAGGGTTGGATTCGAAGGATTTTGCCTGAGAACTGCCAAGGGGCAGGCGGGGAACAATCAACCAGCGGCTGGCAAACTCCGGCCCCTCTCTGGAAGGGGAATTCCATGACGAAGTTCCGCTTGAACGTCCCCGGGGGCCCTTTATAATGGGCCCTCGCATGAACCTCAAACGACTGGCGCTCCTCGTCCCGCTGCTGGCGCTGGGGGCGTCGCCGCGGGCGGACTTCCGGCTCGAAGCCGTGCTCCCCGAAACCACGCTCGTCTTCGCGGAGATTCCGTCGGCCCCCGCGTTCCGCGACGCGTTCCGGAAGACCCCGCTCGCCAAGCTGCTCGACGACGAGGAGGTCCGCGCGTTCCTCGGAGACGCCATGACGTCCACCCTCCGGACGCTCAGCCCCCTCGCCGGCGCCGGCGACAAGGCCGACTTCAGCTGGGAGAAGATGCTGGAGAACATCAGCGGGCAGATTGCCGTCGGCATGCCCACGCTCGTGAGCGGCCCCAAGAAGGAGGCCGACTTCGTCCTCACGATCGACTGCTTGGGCCACAAGGCCTGGGTGGACGCCGCCTTCGACGGGGTGCGGAAGAAGTATGAATCGACCCCCGGAAAGAAGGCCGAGGTCTGGAAAAGCGGTGACACCGACGTCGCGGCCTACGTGATCCAGACCGAGCTCACGATGCACATGGCCCGGGCGGGCGAGACGGCCGTCTTCACGACCACCAAGGGGACGATGGAGAAGGTCCTCGCGGCCATCCACGGCGGACAGCCCAAGCCGCTGGCGAAGTCCGCGTCGTTCCTGAAAGCCCGCGACAAGGTCGCCGCGAAGGAGGTCTTCGTCTTCGCCGACCTGGCCGGCTTCGTCCGCGAGGCGAAGGAGGACCTGGAGGAGCACGAGCGGAAGTTCATCGCCGCGCTCGGCCTCGAGGGCTTCACCTATGCCGCCGGCGGCCTCTCGGTCGGCGACCAGGGCGTCAACGAACGCTTCTTCGTCGGCACCTCCGGCGATCGGAAGGGCCTCGCGAAGTTCCTGTCGCTCAAGGGCGCCGCGGCCGGCTTCGAGGTCGCGCCGAAGGACGCCCTTCAGTTCGCGTCGCTTTCGGTCGAGCTCCCGGAGCTCTACGACACCCTCTTCGAGATCCTCAAGGTCGCGGACGAGTTCGAGCTGCAGAAGACCCTCGACGCGATCGCGGAGTTCGAGAAGGACGCCGGATTCTCGATCAAGACGGATCTGTTCCCCGCGTTCGGGCCGCGCATCTGGTCGTACAATGCGCTGCCGCCCGACAGCGTCATTCCCGACACGATCATGGGCTTCGAAATCCGGGATGCCGCCCGTTTCGACAAGTGCCTGCAGGCGATCGTCAAGCGGCTCTCGGTGGAACGGGTCGAGATGGACTTCAAGGGCCGGAAGATCAGCTACTTCAGGTTCACCACGCCCGGCGCGCTCGAGGATCCGCCCGCATCTTCCTGTCGAGCCTCTACTTCATCCGCGAGGGCGACAAGCTCCTGCTCGGCAACCTGATCGGCGGGGCGAACGCCCTCAAGCGGCACATCCTGCGCAGCGAGCGTCCCACGCTGGCCGCCCAGGATTCCGTGCTGAAGTGGACCGGGGGCAGGACCGACGGCGCGTCCTACATCGTCTATATGGACGTGGCCCATGTGTTCTCGGCCTACTACAATACCCTCAGCCCCTTCGCCCTCTTCTTCAAAGGCATGCTCCGGACGGACAAGGGCGGCGTCGACCTGATGAAGCTGCCGCTCGGCGAGACGCTGGCGAAATACCTGGGCCAGGCGGTCCTCAAGGTGTCGGTCGAGCCCGACGGCCTGCGCGCGGAGGGCATCTCGGACAGCGGCGTGACGCTGCTGACGGGGACGATGGTCGCGACGGCCGGCGTCGTCCTCTATCCCGCGATCTCGCGGGCCAACGAGGAGAACAAGCTCTCGCAGTGCCGGACGCAGTCGTCGACGGTCTACTTCGCGGTGCTGAACCATCTCGAGGAGAAGAAGAAGTACCCGGAGAAGACGGGGCTGGACTTCTTCAAGCAGCTGAAGGAGGCGAACTACCTGCTGGAGGATCCGGTCTGCCCGATCTCCGGGGGTTCGTTCCGCGGGCCCGCGAAGGACGTGAACACGCTGACGGACAACGACATCATCTTCTGCGACGAGCCGGCGAACCACCCCGACGGCTCGATCAACATCCTGCGCCGGAACGGGGCGACGGGGACCTTGCGCCCCGCCGATCCGGAGTATAATAAGGCACTCGAATCCACCAAGGGCAAATAGACCTGTTTATAGGACTGCAATGATGATCACCTGCACCAAGTGCGGCCGGAAGCATCCGATGACGGACGACGACATCGCCTACTTCTATCCGCGGTTCTTCTGCCTGTCCTGCGGCCAGAAGCTTCCGTTCGACATCGCCCCGGACAAGCTCGAGGCGCTGCGGCACAGCAACGACCGGGGCCGCAAGATCACGGACGACCTCTCGGTCCTCCCCCCCATGAGCGAATTCCGCAAGGTGGCGCAGGGGGCGGTCGACCTCGAGAGCAACGGGTAGGCTATTCCGCGGCGGGCGCCGGGCGGTCGGAGACCGCCGCCGGCTGAAGTTCCCCAAGAAGCTTCGCCGCGCGTCCCGCGAGCACCCGGTCGGGCGACTTCGACGCTTCCTTGAGCGGCGCCACGGCCGCCGGTCCCAGCTTCCGCAGCCCGTCCTCCCCTTCCCTGCGGGTGTCGACGTCGCCATCGGCCAGCTTCCGGATGAGCTTTTCTGCCTGGGCGGATTCGTCGACGGCGGCCGAGGAGGAGCGGAGGACGACGAAGCCGGTCGCGGCGATCACCGCGAACGCGAGGACGACCATGAGGACCGCGTTGAGCTTCGGCATCTGGTACTTTAGACGCCCGTAATCGGTACCCGGTAGACGGTATTCAGCAGAATACTTCCCTACCCCCCCCCTCCCGGGGCCGTCTACTGTCTACTGTTTCAATCCAGCCAGTCCTTATCCTTGAGCTTCTTGGGCAAGTAGGTCGTTGTCAGGTACTGGAAGTTCTTGTTCGCCAGCGCGTCCAGCTCGAACTTGAGCCCGCTCGCCAGCATGTTCTTGATCTCCTTCTGCCATTCCTTCTTCTGGAACCAGGGATAGGCGAGGAGTTCCTTGGCGCGGGAGATGTCGCGGTCCTCCAGCCGGATGCCGACGTTGCGCGGCAGCTTGTGGGATTCGGGGTCGAAGCTGGACAGTCCGATGAACTTCGCGTCGGGCATCGCCATCCGCTCGCTCTCGAAGGCCAGGTTGATCGAGCCCTGCTTCACCACCGAGTAGATGTAATAGCCCCACGGATCGTTGTCGACCAGGACGTAGACGGGGCACTTGTACTCGTCGTGGATCCGCCGGCACAGGCGGCGCACGCCGCGCGGCGGCTGGCCGTTGCCGGTGATCAGCACGCAGTTGTGCTTCTTCCAGAACTTGTCCTCCGAGAGGCGGTTGAACTGCGTCGCCTTCTCGATGAGGAGGATGAAGTCGGCCGTGCACTTCTTGATCCGGATGCCGGGCTCCTCCACGATCGAGGGGACCGTGTGGCCCGCCTTTCCCGCGCGGGTGCAGTCGATCGTGTCGCCGTTGTCGACGATCGTGACGTTCCCGACGACGGAGCCGCGGCCTTCGGCGGCGACGTGCAGCTCCTCGCGGAGCGCCTCGAGCGTGACTTCGAGATCCTCGATGATGGGGTCGCTCTCGTCCTGGCCGTCGAAGGTGTTCTCGTTGGAGTCCTTGAGGGTGTGCTTGGTCCGGTAGTAGATCTCTCGAAGGGACGTGGTCAGGTCCGCCCGCTGCAGCTCGGCGAGGGCGTCGCCCACGAGCATCGTCTGCATGAACTTGCGGGCCATGCCCAGGTTGAAGAAGTTGCGCCCCGTCGTGGCGTCCTTCATCATGATCAGGCGCTTCTTCTCGTTGAACTCGACGTTCGAGAGGGCGCGGACGGGGATCTGGAACTCGGGGTCCTTCTTCTTTTTGGCGGCGTCGATGACGACGTCGGCGAGCCCCATCAGGCGGGCTTCAACGCTTTCCTTTGCCATGACCCTTCTCCTTCTTGGCGGTGTCCGTCTTGGCGCGCTTCATCGCGGCCTTTTCGGCCGCATCGGAAACGCCCTTGTCGTCCTTCGCCACCTCGGCGGCCGTCGGGGCGGCCTCGTGGGCCGCCTCGGCGGCGGGGGGCCCCTGCGGCACCGCCCCCTGCGCGCCCTCCTGCGTGATGATGATCGTCGACTCGCCCGCCGGCTCCTCCTCGCGATCCTTCTTCTTCAGGATCTCGTCGGTCTTGTCGCCGCCGGTGATCTCCTTGGCGATCCTCGTCAGCCTCTTCTTCAGGTCCTCGGCGTCGAGCTTGCCCTTCTTGAGCCGCTTGCAGGCCTCGGCGACCTCGTCGATGTAGGCCTCGAAGACGTCGCGCCGCTTGAGCTCGAGCGCCGCCCGCTCGCGCTTGCGGATGAAGGTCGACAGCCGCCGCCCCGCCTCGTTGAGCGCCAGGCGGATCTCCTTGCGGATCTCGTCGTAGTCGGCGACCGCCTCCTTGGACTCGCTGGTGAACGGCACCCAGACGGACGCCATATGGACGAAGATGACCAGCGGCCCGGTCGGCAGCGCGCCGCGGGACTGCGTGAGGCCGTAATTGCGCCAGGTGGTCTCGACCACGGACTTCGTGATCGCACAGGCGCCCGGCTGGTAAAGCAGCGGGACGCGGTTGGCGAAGCGCATCACGCGGGCCATCTGGACCTCGCCCGCCTTCTCGTCTTCCTCGCCCTCGGCGAGCGGCCCCACATCCTCCTGCTCGGCCATGCTCTGGACCATGCCCGCCTGGCCGGTGCCGAACGCGAGTCCGACCTCGATCGCGAACGGGTTGCCGCGGTAGACGGCCGGCTTGCGGCTCACCGCCGTGTAGAAGTCGCCCTTGATCTGCTTGTAGAGGCCCGCCAGGATCGCCTTCTCGCCGATCGGCGAAAGACAGTCCGTCGGCGGATTCATGATCTGGGTCTGCTGGATCCCCTTATAGAGCTTCTCGGCCGCCTCGCCGACCACCTGCCGGGGCTTCATCTGCGGATCCAGTCCCGCCTTCTTGGAGATCTCCTGCGCCACCGCCGGGGAGACGCGGGAGAAGTCGCTCGACAGGAACCCGCTCAGCCAGTGGCTCTTCGTGTCCTGGAGCATCTTGAGGAGGACGCCCAGCTCGATGCCGTAGGGGTGCGGCTTGATCTCGCGCGGCGCCTCGGGCAGTTCCTGGACCATGCGCTCGAAGACGATCTTCTGGCCCTCGGGATTGACGTAGACGATCTTCGCGTGCGGGTTGGCGACGGACGTCTGCTCGAGGAACTCGTCGACCGAGGTGCGGCCCTTCTGGTAGCGGCCCTCGAGCTCGATGGAGACCATCGTCCCGTGCGGCCGGTCCCACTCGATGTCCTTGTTGGCCAGGGTCCGGGGCTCGTTCTTGGCGGTGTCGATGGTGATCTCGACGTAGCGGGCGGACTTCTTCTCGCCGGTGCGGGAGATGACCTTGACGGGCTTGCCGGTGGTGAGCTGCCCGTAGAGGCCGGCGGCGGAGATGCCGATGCCCTGCTGGCCGCGGCTCATGCGCAGGCGGTGGAACTTCGAGCCGTAGAGGAGCTTGGCGAAGATGCGGGCGATCTGCTCGGGGACGATGCCGGGGCCGTTGTCGGTGACGGTGACGATGAAACGCTCGGCCTGGGCGACCGAAAGGCCCTTGGGGGGTTCCTTGCCGGGTTCGGCCTTCGCGGCGGCCTCGGCGGCCTTCTCGGCGAGGGCCCTGGCGGCGGAGTCGGCGACTCCGATCTTGACCTCGATTTCCGGGAGGATTCGGGCCTCTTCGCAGGCGTCGAGGGAGTTGTCGACGGCTTCCTTGACGGCGGTGAGGAGGGCCTTGCGGGGGCTGTCGAAGCCGAGGAGGTGGCGGTTCTTGGCGAAGAACTCGGAAACGGAGATTTCGCGCTGTTTTTTGGCCATGTCCTCCGCGCTGACGCGGTGGACGACGGCCTCTTTGACCTTTTTGAGCTCGGGAGCGGCCTCCTTCTTGGCCGGCGACGTACCGCCCATGGAATCCCCTTTCTTCGCGGATGGACCGGTATTGGGCGTTGCTTTTTTCAAATCAGCCTGAAGAAGGCAACCCGTCGGGCATGCCCCCTCTCTTCGCGGGGATTATACAAGGGGACGCTGAAAAGACAAGGGCACCCCCCGAATACATTATTTATGTGTTTGACGTAGCCCTCCCCGGGTTATACTGTGGATGTCGGAGGCGCCATGGAGAACCCCAAGAAGATCTACACCCTGCCCGAAGCCGCCAGACTCGCCGGCGTCTCCGAAGACGAGCTCCGCTGCGCCATCAAGGACGGCCTCCTGCAGGCCCAGTTCCTCCAGAACACCGGCGAGTACCACCTCGCTAACTCCGAGCTCGACCTTTACATGCGACGCTCCCGCAACGTCCCCCTCAACACCGGCTTCCGGAAGCGCCGCGTCCTCATCATCGACGACGAGATCAACTTCGCCAACATCATGAAGCTCGAGCTGGAGCGCGACACCCGGATCGAGGCCAAGTTCGCCACCTGGGGCAAGGACGGCGTGATGATGGCCGAAAACTACAAGCCCGACCTCTGCCTCATCGACTTCATGCTCCCGGACATCACCGGCGACGAGGTCATGGCCGCGATCCAGTCGCACCGCGACCGCCGCATGAAGATGGTGATCTACTCCGCCCACACCCGCGACGCCATCCGCCAGCACCCCAACCTCGAGGCGCGGCTCACCGAGCTGGGCGCGGACGAGTTCCTGTCGAAGTCGGCGGGGATGCGCGCCCTGATCTCGAAGGTCTACGAGCTGCTCGGCATCGAGGCGGGCAACACCCGCGTCATGCGCCGCGTCTAGCTCCCTCGCCGGGACCGGCAGGGATCGTCGGACTCCTTCCCGGCAAGTCGCTTCAGCGCCTGTTCGATTTTCGCCTTGAGTCTGGACTGCTCACGCTGCCTTGAAGCGCTCGGAGCTGGGGCCCGAACTCCGTCCATTTCTCCTCCTCCACGAAGTCCCCCACGCGCAACGCCGGCCCGTGGTATGCGTCGGAGTCGACCTTCCAGCGCGCCCACTCCTCGAGATGCCGGGACAGGACCTCCAGGAGCGCAGGGTCCCGCTTCTCCCCGTAGCGCTTCAGCACGACCTCCAGAACCCGCTCCCGGCAGCGGGGTTCCGGATATGAGTTGTCGCCGATCACGAAGGTCCTGGAGTTTTCCTCGTCCTCCAGCTTCGGCGGGATCCAGACGGGGAGCGACCGGTCGATCAACCCGGCCATCTGCGGGCTTTCGAAGGCGGCCGCGGCCCCCTGCTCCCAGAGCAGCGACCGCGCCTCCGGATCCGTGAGCGACCCTGCCAGGGTGAAGAACAGCGTCGGGGTCACCGATTCCGGCCGTCGCGTCAACGCCCCGGCCGCCGGCGGAGCAGCGTCAGCAACAGGAGAACCAGCAGCCCCGCCGCGAGGGAGCCGGTGAAGCGCAGCATCCGATAGGTCACGATCCCGCCCCCAGACTCTCTACAATCCGGAAGCGCGCCCCCGTCGTTTACTCCGTGACCAGCTTGCCCGTCATCTTGGCGAGCTTGATCAGCGCCTGGGCGTAGGCCCGGGCGCTCGCCTCGACGACGTTGACGCTCGCCGAGCGGCCCTCGGCCTTGCGGCCCTCGTGCTCCACCGTGACGCGCACCTCGCCCACGGCGTCCTTGCCGGCCGAGACCGCCTTCACCGTGTAGTCGAGCAGCTTGCCCGTCATCGAGCAGGCCTGGTCGATCGCCTTGCAGGCCGCCTCGATCGGCCCGTAGGCCCACGCGGAGCGGATCACCGTCTCCTCGTAAACCTTCATCGTCACCGTCGCGTGCGAGACGATGTCCGTGCCGCTCGTGAACTGCAGATGCTCCAGGATGAACGGCCCCGCGTGCGGCGCGTCGGCCGTCACCCCGACGACCTGCCGGATGTCGTCGTCGGTCACGTTCTTGACGCGGTCGCAGAGCTCCTTGAACTTGATGAAGGCGCTCTCGAACGTCGCCTCGTCGAGGTCGACGTCCAGTTCCACCAGCTTGCGGCGGAACGCGTGGCGGCCCGAGTGCTTCCCGAGATGCAGGCGGCTGTTGGCGCCGACCGACTGCGGATTGATGATCTCGTAGGTCTCCTGCTTCGCCATCACCCCGTGCTGGTGGATGCCGCTCTCATGCGCGAACGCGTTGGAGCCGACCACCGCCTTGTTGGGCTGCACGGGGACGCCGGTGATCTCGACCAGCAGCGAACTCGTGGGGATGATCTCCTCGGTGCGCACGCCCGTGTCGGCCCCGAAGTCCGCCTGGCGGTGCTTGAGCGCCATGACGATCTCCTCGAGCGCGGCATTGCCGGCGCGCTCGCCGATCCCGTTGATCGTGCACTCGACCTGGCCCGCGCCGGAGCGGATCGCCTCGAGCGAGTTCGCGACCGCCAAGCCCAGGTCGTTGTGGCAGTGGACGGAGATGACGATGTCCGCCGCGCCCGGAACCCGGGCCAGCACGTCCTTGATGATCGCCGAATACTCCCAGGGCACCGTGTGGCCCACGGTGTCGGGCAGGTTGACGGTCTTCGCGCCCGCCTTGATCACCGCCTCGACCACGCGGCAGAGATAATCGCGGTCGCTCCGGGTCGAGTCCTCGGCGGAGAACTCGACGTCGTCGGTGAACTTCCGCGCGTGCTTCACCGCGGCGACGGCGGCCTCGACGACCTCGTCGCGCGTCATCTTCAACTTGTGCTGGAGGTGCAGGTCGCTCGTCGCGATGAACGTATGGATGCGGCCGCGGGCGGCGCCCTTGAGGGCCTCGCCGGCGCGGTCGATGTCGACGGTCTTGGTGCGGCACAAGGCGGCGACGGTGGCCCGGTTGCCCACGACCTTGGCGACCTGGCGGACGGCTTCGAAGTCGTCGTTGGAGGCGATCGGGAAGCCGCCTTCGATGACGTCGACGCCCAGTTCGGCGAGCTGCTCGGCGAGGGAGATCTTCTCGGCCACGTTCATGGAGAAGCCGGGCGACTGCTCGCCGTCGCGGAGGGTGGTGTCGAAGACGATGATCTTGCGCATGATGGTCCTCAGTCTCTGCTTACGGGCACGGAACGCCGGTTCGCGGGTTTGGGGAAGCCGCCGGAGATACCTCCGCCGGGTCCCCTACGTAAGCAGCAGGAGGGAAAGGCCGAGCGCGAGGTCCCGGGCGTGCGTCGCGCAGCTCATCGGTTCTCTCGCAGTCCTCAAACCCTTACTTCTTGGCGGGGGTCGGCGCGGGCGCCGCGGCGGGGGCCGCGGAGATCGGATAGACGCTGATGCGGTGCGCCGACTCGAACTTGACCTTGCCGTCAATCAGGCTGAACAGGGTGAAATCGCGGCCTCTGCCGACGTTCTGGTGCTCAACCCAGCGGGCGCCGCGCTGGCGGATGATGATGCCCCCGGCCCGGACCGACTGGCCATCGCTGACCTTCACGCCGAGCCGCTTGGACTCGGAGTCGCGACCGTTGGAGGAGGAGCCGCCGCCCTTCTTATGTGCCATAGGAAGGCGGATTATAGGGACGCTGCCGGACGAGGTCAAGCCCAAAAGAGGCGGCCGGCGACCGCCACCCGTGGTTTTTGACCCGGTCGCGGATCATCTTCGCGGCAGGGTCGGGCCGGAAATCCGTGCTGGACGAAACCGGCGGCCGGAGTCTTAATACAATGCTTACAGGGAGGGTCGCAGGACCTTGATCGCCGCAGCGGGAGGGTGGCCGGTCTCCAGGATCGTCATCGATCTCGCAGTCCATCTGGCGGCGCTGATCGTCGGCGCGGCGCTCGCCTTCATCCCCGACCAGGCCCCCTCCGCCCTCGCCTACTTCGCCGTCGCCCGCCTGGCCTATGTCGCCGCGGTCGCGTTCGGCCTGCGGGCCCAGTCGAGGCGCCTGGGCCGCGAGCCGCGCGAGGTCGCGGAAGAGCGTCATCGCGTCTTCAACCGCCGGATCCTCCGGCTTCAGAACATCGACGCCATCGCGTTCGGCGCGCTCTGCGTGGCGACGCGCTGGACGATGTCCTCGGAGCCCTGGGATTGGGCCGGAATGGTCGCCGGAATCCTGCTCATCGGGGTCGGGGTCGGGACCAAGACCTGGGCGGTGCGCTGCCTGGGGCCGGACAGCTACACATGGCACGACTTCTTCGTCCCCCGTGAGGCGTTCAAGCCCTGCCGGAAGGGACCGTACCGCTACTTCAAGGACCCGATGTATACCATCGGATACCTCCAGGCGTATGGCTTCGCGCTCGCGTTCGGGTCGTGGTACGGCCTGGTCGCGTCGCTCTTCGCGCAGGCGACGATCCTGATCGTGAACGTCTGCGTGGAGAAGCCCCACTTCCGGCGGCTCTGCTCCGTGGAACCGCTGAAGATCCCCTGATCCGCTACGGGTCCCTCAGCAGCCATTTCAGAGCCGCCTCCCGGTCCGTGAACCGGTCGACGGTGAGGCCGCGGTTCTGAGCGACCAGGAGGGCGAATTTCTGCGGATCCTCCTGCTGCAGGGTGACGAGCGCGGCGGTCCGTCGCACGTACGGAAAGAGCTGCGCCCCGATCGTGCCGATGTCGTATCGATCCATCACGGAATACCCGCCGCCAGCTTCGGTGAAGTCCACCAGCAGGCGCGCGGGTTTCCTGCTCCTGCAGTGCTCCAGCAGCTCCGTCAATTGCTGCTTCATCCGGCTCATGGATTCGGTGGCCGAAATGCGCGCCTCCAGATAGGCCGGGTGCTCGATGAGCGCGATCGCGGGGGGAAGCTCGTCCGGGGTGGAAGGGTCGGCCATCCGCAAATGATAGAACATCGCGTAGCGGCTGCCAAGGCGATCCTGCCCGCACCGGAAGATCCGCCGACAGATCGGTCGCCACGACCCTGTCCTCCAGCAGGTGCGGCAGGATCAGCGTCCGGCTCGCGGGAAGACAGGCGTGGTCGGCCGTCCCCTGTTTGAACTGCCGGAGCAGCTTCACCTTGTCCGCGCGCCAGTCGGTCACCCCATAGCCGCCGTGGCCGTCGCTCACGACGCCGTCGAGATTGCCCGTGGGCTCCTTCGTGATCGGCAGGACCTTCTTCGTCTTGAGGTCGAGGCGGAGCAGCCTCCCCGGAATCTTCGTACCGAAGTCGGCCTCGGGCTTCCCCCAATCGCCCGGGATGAGCGCATCGGGAGTTCCATATAGGGGGACGCGCCCGCTTTAGGTCCGCCCCGCAGTTCCGTCAACGATTCGTCACTTCGCGCGGATGCAGTAGAGGTTCTTCAGGCCGGCGAGATAGAGGCTGCCGTTGGCCGCGGCGGGCGACGCGTGGTTGGGGTCGTTCAGCTCGTTCACCGCGAGGACCTTGAGCTGCGGGCCCGCCTCGATGACCGTGCTCTTCCCTCCGCTCGCGAAATAGATGCGGCCGTTTCCGTCGGCGATCGGACTGGCCCACGTCGTGCTCACCCCGGCAAGTCGCTGCTTGTCCGTCTCCTGCCCGTCCGACACGTTCCAGATGCGCAGCACGCCCGGACTCTGCAGGCGGAAGACGGAGTCGCCGACGATGATCGGCGAGCCGATCGCCTCCGAAAGCCCGCCGACCGTCCACTTGACGTGGGTCGCGGCGACGTCGCCCTCCCCGGTCGGATCGACCGCGACGCCGCTGCCGCCGCGGCCGGAGTCCGTATACACGATGCCCTTCCCGTACGCCGGCGAGGAGGCGTCGCCTGCGGCCTTGCACCACCAGATCCTCTTTCCGTCCGCCGGATCGAAGGCCTGCAGCGCCTCGGGATGGGCGCCGATGCCCGAGGCGATGATGACGATCTGCGGCTTGCCCCTCACATCGAGGAGGACCGGCGTGGAATGGGCGAAGCCGATCTTGGGCAGCTTCGTCTCCCACTTCACCGAGCCGTCGGCCTTGGAGAAAGCGACCAGGCGCGAGTCCGAGGCCTTCGCCATCGCGCAGAGGAAGATCACCGTGTCGCCATGGAGGATGGGGCTCGCGCCGATGGTGACGTCGAACGAGTACGGTCTGATCTCCTGACGCCAGGCGATCTTCCCGTCCATCTCAAGGGCGGCCATGACCGCCGAGGCGAAGACCACATAGACGCGCTTGCCGTCCGTGGCCGGCGTGGGCGCGGCGTAGCCGCCGCCCGGGCCGCTGCGGAAGTCGCTCCGCAGCCAGGGTCCGGCTTCGAGGGTCGTGTCCCAGGCCTGCTTGCCGTCCGCCGTCTTATAGCAGGAAACGTGATGCTCGGGCATGACCTTCGGGTCCTGCTTGCCGCCCGGCCAGCGGACGGTGCAAAGGAAGACGCGATCGCCCCAGACGATGGGGCTGGCGTGACCTTCGCCGACCAGGGGGACCTTCCAGGCGACGTTCTCATTCGTAGGCCCGCCCCAGGTGACCGGCAGCTTCTTGTCGGGCGTGTAGCCCAGGCCGGTCGGTCCGCGGAACTGGGGCCACTCCTCGGCCCTCGCCGAAGCGGCCGCCAGGACGATCACGAGGAACGCAGCGAATCCACGCACAGGATCTCCTTTGCGGACGCGGGTCCGATCTTGCGGGGATTGCGGCCCTCCCCGTCCTCTGATACGCTTCTCGCAGGACCGCGGAATAAAGCAATCGCCGCGATATCTAATGTCTGGAATCCCGGAACCGGGTGTCCTCTAGTCGTGTATTAATAATGCACGTTGGAGACGGATCTATGCGCCAGCACCTTCTGACCGCGTCGTTCCTCCTGGCCCTCGCGGGCCTCGCCCAGGCCCAGGTCGGCGGCGGCTTCGGCCGCGACATGCGCGAGCGCATCCCCTGGTATGCCAGCATCGACAAGGTCGGCAGCGGCGGCGACAACCTCAGCCCGATGGAGCGCCGGCGCCTCAAGGCCATGGGCATCGAGCCCACCGACAAGAAGTATATCTTCGTCTACATCCGCCCGCTCACCGAGGACAAGGAGCCCAACGAGTTCGTCACCTGCCAGGATGCCCTCGAGGCCTCCCGCGGCCCGTGGGCGTTCGTGAAGATGGACCTCGATAAGGAGAACGTCTACCAGAAAGCCTGGGGCATCAAGACCGCACCCGCCTGCATCGGCTGCGACCTCTACACGAACGATTTCGTCAAGGTGAACAACATCTCCGTCGACGCGATCCGCACCATCGTGCGGAACACGCCCGACCTGGTGATGAAGTACGAGACGAAGCTGAAGGCCGACTTCGCCAAGGCGGCGGACCTGCTCAAGACCGACGAGGAAAAAGGCCTGAAGCTGCTGGTCGACATCTGCCTCACCGGCAAGAACGGCTATAAGGAAGTCGCCGAGTCGCAGAAGCAGTTGAACGAGCAGACGGAGATCCTCTTCAAGAAGGGCGAGCTGGCCTGCGCGGTGAGCCCCGAGGCCGGAAGCGAGTACTTCGACGAACTCGTGAAGATCTACCGCAGCACCGCGCCGGGCGCGCGGGCGGAGGTCCTGCTGGCGCTGATGGAGCACGCGCGCGGCAACATCCAGCCCGCGATCGCGCGGCTGGTGAAGGTCCTGAAATACGATCCGCGCGTGCTGAAGGCCGAGGTCGAGGCCGCGAACAAAGCGCTCGAGGAGATCTCCAAGGCCGGCGACGCGAAGATCGAGGCGGCGCAGGGCAACAAGGAGACGCTGCGCAAGCTCGCGAAGGACTACGCGGGCACGGAAGCCGGCAAGCACGCGATGGAAGCGTCGAAGTAAGGCTGGTCCGGCGGCGTCTAAGGTGGTATGCGATTCCTTCTCCTGCTCCCGCTTCTCTTCCAGGCGGATCCCCAGCTCGAGGCCATCCGCCAGGGGCTGCGCACGACCGGCGACGAAGGCTACGCCTATCGGGTGAAGGGGCGCTTCGAGCGCGAAGGCGAATCCCTCCCCGGCCCCATCCTCACCAGCCGCATGAAGGTCTACCAGTCCGCCCGCAACGGCGAGAAGATCCTGGTCAAAGGACCCGAGGGTCTCTGGCTCACGCCGGAAGAGCGGCTGGGGGAGAAGACGGAGAAGATCGATCCCGACGCGGCCGATATCGTGCGCACGCTGCAGGGGGCGGAGGCGCCGCACCGGATCCTCGAGGCGCTGCTGCTCGACGTGGAGAAGGGGCGCGAGCCGGAGGAGCGCGAGCTGGACGGCGTCCTGTGCCGCCGCTACGTGCTCTACTATCGCGCTCCGGCGCTGAGGGAGTCGCTGCAGAAGATGATCGACAAGGCCGTGGAGAAGAAAACCCTGACGCGACCGGACGAGATCCGCTGGAGCTCGACCGCGCGGGGCATCCTGCGGATCTACTTCAACAAGAAGGACGGTCGACTCGTGAAGGCGGTGGACGAGCGCTCGGTGAAAATCGCCTACAAGGTCCCCGACCAGCAGCCCGACCTGAAGACCTACCGGACCGAGATGGACTTCGAGCTCTGCGACTGGGGGAAGGCGAAACCGCAGCTGCCGAAGGAAGTGAAGGATCGGCTGGAGATCAAAGGGGACTAACGCGGGATCGCCCCCTCGGGGTTGGGATCCCTGACCAGGGGTTCCAGGACATTCGATCCGGAGCGGCCGAGGGGGAGGGAGCACGGAGGAGCGAGGATTCCCGCTGGGAAGCGATTCGGGCCGAGCTGCCCATCGCGAGCGCGGTCACGATCGCCCAGCCGAAGTAGATCCGCCACGCCTTCATGAAGTTCAAGGACCTCAGGACTATTATAGGGAGCGGCGGACGCGATTTTGGCTACTTCTTCTTCGAGCGCTCGACGAAGTCGGCGAGCGTCTTGAGGGCGTCGATCGGCGACATCTTGTTGTAATCCACCGCTGCCAGTTCGTCGCGGATCGGGTCGCGCTCCAGCTTCGTCGGCGCCCCGGCGAAAAGGGCCAGCTGCTGCATCTCGCCGGGTTTCGGCTTCTTCGCCGTCAGCTTCGGCTGATCCGACTGATCCAGCGTCATCGCCTCCAGGCCCGCCAGGATCACCTTCGAGCGCTCCACGACCGGCTTCGGGATCCCCGCCAGCCGCGCCACGTGGATGCCGTAGCTCTTGTCCGTCGGCCCCTCCACGATCCGGTGCAGGAAGACGATCCCCTCCCCCCACTCCTTGACCGAGACGTGCAGGTTCCGCACGCCCTTCAGCATGCGCCCCAGCTCCGTCAGCTCGTGATAGTGCGTCGCGAACAGCGTCCGCGCCTTCAGCTTGTCGTGCAGGAACTCCGTCACCGCCCAGGCGATCGAGACGCCGTCAAAGGTCGATGTCCCGCGCCCGATCTCGTCCAGGATGATGAGGCTCTTGTTCGTCGCGTTGTTGAGGATGTTCGCCGTCTCGCTCATCTCGACCATGAAGGTCGACTGTCCGCGCGTCAACTCGTCCGCCGCCCCCACCCGCGTGAAGATGCGGTCGACGACCCCGATCTTCGCGGAGCCCGCCGGCACGTACGACCCCAGCTGCGCCATCAGCGCCACCAGCGCCGCCTGGCGGATATAGGTCGACTTGCCCGCCATATTGGGTCCCGTGATCATCGACACCGGCTTGTCCCCGGTCAGGACCACATCGTTCGGCACCACCTTCTCGTCGATCACCACCTCGAGCACCGGGTGCCGCGCATCGCGGACGTCGAACGCGGTCGAGTCGTCGATCTCGGGCAGGACGTACTTGTTCTCGATCGCGACCTGGGCCAGCGACGCGACCGCGTCGAGGAACGCCAGCGACCTCGCCGTCTGCTGCAGTTCGGAGATCTCCTCGGCGACGCGGGCGCGAACCTTCTGGAACGCCTCGTACTCGAGATCCTTCATCCGGTCCTCGGCGTTGAGGACCTGCGTCTCGTAGTCCTTCAGCTCGGGCGTGATGTAGCGCTCCGCGTTCTTCAGGGTCTGCTTGCGGACGTAGCCCGCCGGAATTTTCGACTGATGCGCGTTCGTGATCTCGATGTAGTAGCCGAAGACCTGCGTGTAGCCGACCTTGAGCGAGGGGATATTGCTGCGCTTGATCTCCTCGGCCTCGAAGTTCGCGATCCAGCTCTTGCCGTCGGTCGAGATCGCCTGCAGCTTGTCGACCTCCGCGTCGAAGCCGCGGCGGATCATGCCGCCCTCCGTCATCAGGTGCGGCGGATCGTCCTGCAGCGCCTTCTGCAGGAACTCCGCGAGCTCCGCGTGCTTCGAGATCTTGTGCGCCCCGAGCCCCTTCGCCTTGAACTTGAGTCCCGCCAGCTTCGGCAGCGGCTGCAGCGAACTCCTCAATCCGACCAGGTCCCGCGCGTTGGCGCGTCCGGCCCCGACCCGGGCCAGCGCCCGCTCGAGGTCGAAGATCAGTTTCAGCAGATCCTGCACCTGGGTCCGCAGCGATTCGTCCTCGACCAGCTCCCGGACGGCGCCCTGGCGCGCCTGGATGTCCGCGACCTGGATCAGCGGCGACGTAACCCATTCCCGCAGCAGGCGGGCGCCCATCGGGGTTCGCGTCTTATCGAGCACCCACAACAGGGAACCCTTCCGCTCGCCGCTGCGCATGGTCTCGGTCAGTTCGAGCGACGTCTGCGTCTGCCGGTCGAGGAACATCCGGCCTTCGCCGACGTAGCGCTCCAGCCGCGTGAGGTGCTGGAGCGGACCCTTCTGGGTTTCCTTGAGGTACGCGAGCACGGCGCCGGCGGCGGCCACCGCGGGGCCGAGCTCCTCGGCGCCGAAGCCGCGCAGCGACTTCACCCCGAAGTGTTCGCAGAGCAGCCGCTTCGCGTTGTCGCGGTCGAAGGTCCAGTCGTGGAACGGCGTGACGATGCCGCCCGCCGCCGCCTGCACGCGCGGCCCCTGGGTCTCGACCATGGACGCCGGCAGCAAGGTCTCGCTCGGCGCGAGGCGGACCAGTTCGTCGGGCAGCCGGTCGCCGGGGATGTCGGCCAGCCGGAACTCGCCGGTCGACAGGTCCACCCAGGCGAGGCCGGTCTTCGGGCCGTCGCTCACCGCCGCGGCGAGGTAGTTGTTCTTCTTCTCCTCGAGGATCGATTCCTCGACGAGCGTGCCGGGGGTGATGACGCGGACGACGCCGCGTTCGACGATGCCGTCGGCCTCCTCGGGATCCTGAAGCTGCTCGCAGACCGCGACGCGGTGCCCCGCCTTGAGCAGGCGGTTGATGTACGACTGGGACGAGTGATACGGGATCCCGCACATGGGGACGCGGGCGTCGCCTTTCGCACGCGACGTGAGGACGATGCCGAGGACCTTCGAGGCGGTCTTGGCGTCGTCATAGAACATCTCGTAGAAGTCGCCCAGGCGGAAGAGGAGGATCTCGTCGGCGTGTTTCGCCTTGATCTGGGAATACTGCTCCATGAGCGGGGATGCCACGGGGCGAGTATAAGGAGGCCCCCGGGCCAAGGGAAGGGTTTAGAGGGGCTTCGCGCCGTCCTGGAACAGCGCCTTGACCTCCGGCCTGGTCAGCATCACCAGGGTGATGACGCCGATGGCCGTTCCGAACGGCATGAAGAAAAGGCTCAGGCCGGCAACGACCAGGCAGAACGTATGGCGCTTCCGTTGGCGCAGGCAGCGGCCGGCGGCGAACATCAGTCCCGAGATGGTCCAGAAGCTGAGGACGGCGACGCCTCCGATGACGGTGAAGATCCAGCCGAAGAATGCGGGCGGCGGACCGCCCTTCCCGCCGGCCATCTTCTCCGGGGCCACGAGCGTCAGGATCCCAATGCCCAGGTGCATCAGGAACATGCAGCCGAAAAGGGCGGTGAGGATGGAGACGATCGTATAGCCGAGCACCAGGTTCTTGAGATGCTGCTCGGTCTGCTCCATCGGGCTGCCCGCCGGCGCCGCCGGCCGCACCTGGCCGGGCATCATCTCGCCGCAGTGGCGGCACTTGATGGCCTCGAGCTTGATCGGTTCGGCGCAGAACGGGCAGGGATGCTGGTCCTCCATGTCCCGATTTTATCACGCCCTCGCCCATACGGAACACCAGAGCCCGATTTCGTAGAGGATCAGCAGCGGCAGCGCGAAGACGGCCATGCTGAGCAGGTCGGGCGGCGAGATCACGGCGGCGAAGACGATATTGGCCAGGATCGCGTGCTTCCGCCAGGAGCGGTACCGGTCGGGCGGGACGAGGCCGATCTTCGTCAGGAAGACCATCACGAGCGGCAACTGGAAGACGAGGCCGAGAATGAGGGTCAGGGTCATGACGAAGCCGAGGTAGTCGCCCAGTGCCAGGACCGGATCGACTTTGTCGAGCGGCATCATCGACACCATCGCGTAGAGCGCGACAGGGATGAGCAGGAAATAGCCGAAGACGCAGCCCAACATGAAGAGCAGGAACGACACGGGGGCGAAGGCCTTCACGTATCGGCGCTCGTTCCGGTACAGGCCGGCCGCGACGAAGCCCCAGAGCTCCCGCGCCACATAGGGGGATGCGAAAAAGAAGCCCACGATTGCCGCGAGCTTCATGATGGCCGTGATGGAATCGAACCCGCCCATGATGAATCTCGCTCCGCTGCCCACCCAGGACATCGCCCGGTAGTGCGGCAGGGTCGCGAGATCGAGGAGCCCCCGATAGAAGCACATCGAGACGCCGACGGTCATCAGCAGGGCGACGATCGAGCGCAGGAGCCGGGTGCGGAGTTCGTCCAGATGCTGGACGAACGTCATCCTTACTTGGGGCTCGTCGTCGTCTCCTTCGCCGGGGGCGCCGCGGGCGTCGGCGTCTCGGATTCGCGGAGGAGCGCCTGCTCCCCTTCCCGCATTCCCTTCTTGAACTCGTTCAGGCCCGAGCCCAGCGAGCGCGCCAGTTCCGGGATCTTCTGGGCTCCGAAGAGTAACAGCACCACCACGACCACCAGCACCACGTGGGTCGCGCTGAGGACGGCCAGCATCTGAGGCATCGGGACTCCTTTCATCAAGCTCGGGACGGACGGGAAGATCGGACGGTTTTTTCACGGAACACCCCTCCCTCTAGGCCCAATACCAGGAGGTTAAGCACAGGCTGACTTCCATTTCTTGGGGTAGTTGGACATCTTCGTACACACCTCGCGGGGATTAGTTCGGGCACGCACGGGCACAAGGCATTCGGCGATTGAGGC